>Ga0233425_10000091_pt1 | contig 229790 bp, 211 predicted proteins | sample Watercolumn_Towu_2_FD_181712 | JGI IMG/M metagenome (GOLD analysis project Ga0233425, IMG submission 181712) | Freshwater microbial communities from Lake Towuti, South Sulawesi, Indonesia - Watercolumn_Towuti2014_140_MG | ecosystem: Environmental > Aquatic > Freshwater > Lake | place... | reverse complement strand
TGCGGACGTGGGCCGTGGGGATGCAGCCGTCGGCTCGGCGGCCTGCGTCGCGGACGGTGCGGACGTGGGCCGTGGGGTGGAGAGTCCGGGGGACACCGCGGCCTGGATGGGCGCGGCGGTCGGAGAGGCCGTCGCTGCAGAAGTTGGGGTCGGTCGCGAGGTGGCGGAGGCCGTCGCCACGACGGCCGTCGGCGTCGCCTGCTGCGCCGGCCGGGTGGCAGCGGGGGTCGGTGCCGCGGAACGCACGGCCGCGACGCCGGGTGTCGGGATCGGACTGGCCGTCAGGATCACGATCCGCGCGTTCGGCTGAACGTAGATCACCGTCGGGGCGGGGGTCGGCGGGCTAGCGATCTGCGGTGCGCCCGTGGCCACCGCCGTCGTCGTGTCGGACGTCGGAGCCTCTGAAGGTGCTGGTGTCGGGATGATGAAGGTGTCGCCCGCGTACGCAACGACCGGAGGCGGGGGCACGTAGGCGGTCCGCGCGCCGACCGCCATCCCCGAGCGGACGCCCTCGAAGCTTTCCAGCAACTTTTCCATACCGATGCCGATCCCGCTGTTGAACAGCAGCAGGACCGCCGAAACGAGGACGGCCCCGCCGACCCAGCGCGCCCGCATGGCGCGAACGAGCGCGGGAGTGACCGCCACCGCCATCGGCGTAAGGAAGACCAGCCCGACAAAGAGGTATCCGCGCATGCTCTGCAGGGGGACGAGCGCGGCGAAGGCCGTGGCCAGCGCGGTCCAGCGTGGGCGTTGCTGGAAGCGCACCAGTGACCACAGGCAGAGCGCGACCAGAAGCAGCGAGAGCGCATCCTTCAGGTTGAGCGACGTCCACAGCAGCAGCGACGGATAGAAGAGCGTGAGGATCAGCGCGAGCAGGGCAGCACGTCGGTCAAAGAGCCTCCGCGCGATGTCGCTGATGAGCAGCGATGTGACCACGGCGAGCGCACCGTTGAGCAGGACCGGGACGAGGACCTCGCTCCCGATGACCAAGAAGATGGCAGCCTCGAGGTAGACCCACGTACCGAGGAGATATGCCTCGCCGCCCCACCAAGGGGGACCGAGCGCAGAATCGAGCTCACCCCGCACATAGGCGGCGAGCGCGCTGGAGAGATGCGCGTACTCTGCGTCGTCGCCGGGAATGAACCCTCGCCAGCCGATGGCAAGCGAACCGGTGAAGAGGACCACCGTGAGCGCCACGTGGAGCGCGAACGCGAGCAAGGCGATCCTGCCGACCACATTGCGGTCCTCCAGCGGCACGAGCGCGATCAGAAGCCGCCACAACGCGATAGCGAGCGGGAAGAGCGCGACGAGCGGCCACCAGCGTCCGTCGGCGAGGAGCAGTCCGGCGCCCACGCCTAGGAAGAGGCCCGTCAGGACCGCCTGGAGGCGCCAAAGAGCAGCTCGCACGAAGAAGCTCCCCAAGGACGTGAAGTCTATCGGAGCCCTATCCGATCCCCGTCCGTCCAGACGAGATTCGCGGGTGCGTGATCGATCGAACGCGCGGCGACCGACGCATCGCGACCGCGGCGAACGCCATCCAGAGCGATGGCGCGGCCAGCGTCAATACCCACGGGATGACCATCGCCCGATGGCGGAAGAGCGTCCCCCAGTTCCCCTCGACCAGAGCGAAGAGGCCGAGCAGTCCTGCGGACAGCAGGGTGAGCGGGGCCACGGTCTGCCACGACCGACGCTCCCGGATCGCCGTCGCCGCCGCCGCGACGATGCACACGTACCACAGCAGCATCTCCGGGAGGAGAGCGAAGTCGAGCCGGCGCTCGAGCGACCACGGAAAAGGAGCAAAGAGCGCGTAGGCGAGCCCGATCGGGAGGTCTTGGACGGTCCGACGGACGAGCGTATCGGTGTTCGCGTCGGGACCGGATCTATCGGGGGTGAAAGCGACCGTGCTCACAGCCACGTTCGGGGCCGGCGTCGGCGCGACGAGCTCACGCCGGGCTTCGGTCGCGGCCGGTGTTCGCTCAGGCCCGCCGACAACGACGACGTCGCCAGGGCGAACGAACACCACGCCGGGTGACGGCGGAGCCACCGGCGGACCGGTCACGATCACGATCCGAGTGTCGAGCGCGACATGCACCACGGACGGCGGCTCGGTCGCGACGGGCGCACTGGTCGTCGCCGCGAGGGGACCCCGCGTCGGCACGGCGGCGGGAGCCACCGTGGGCACGACGAATGTGTCCCCCTCGTGCACGGCGACGGGAGGCGGCGCGACGTACGCCGTTCGCGCTCCGACGGCCATTCCCTCGCGGACCGCCACGAAGCTCTGGAGCAACTGCGGCCCGAGACCGATCCCGTTCTGGGACGCTCCGATGAAGATCACGCTGACCACGACCGACGCGACCGTCCAGCTTGCGCGCGCGCGCAGTGGCAGGCGCGGCGAGATGGCGACGACGAGCGGTATGAGCGCAGCGAGCCCGATGAAGAGGTAGCCACGGAGGGTCTCGATCGGCGCGACCGCCGCGAACGCTAGCGTCAACGGCCACGAACGGGGACGCTCATGGAAGCGCATCAGTGACCAAATGCAGAGCGCGATCAAAACGAGCGCCAGCGATTCCTTCAAGTTCAGCGAGGTCCAGACAAGTAGGGATGGGAAGAACGTGCCGAGCACGAGGGCCACCACGGCTCCCCGACCGCCGAAGAGCCGCCGGACCATGTCATACATGAGAAGGGCGGTGATGAGCGCGAATGCGCCATTCAGGAACACCGGCACGATCACCTCGGGGCCGATCAGATAGAAGATCGCGCTCTCGAGGTACACCCACGTCCCTGACGCTCGGAAGAGATAGAGCTCCCCGCCCCACCACGGCGGTCCGAGCGCTGGATCCAGCTCGCCCCGCAGGTAGGCCACGAAGTTCCGTGCGAGGTTCGCGTACTCCGCGTCGTCGCCGGGACCGAAGCCACCTCGGCCGGCCGCGAGGGAGGTGGTGAAGATGAATACCGCGAGGGCGATGTGAACGGCGGCTCCGAACGCGACGACGGCGCCGATTCTGCGACGATCCGCGGACGGAACGAGAGCACGCAGGCAGACCCAGACGCCGACGCCGAGCGGCACGAGGCTGAAGATCGGCCAGATCCTCCCCTGAATGATGAGCGAGCCGAGGCCGGCGCCCAAGAACGCACCGGTGAGCGCTGCGGCGACCGCGGGCGCAGCGCCGATCGTCAGCATGCGGCCGAGCGCCCCGTCATGAGCCTGATCCTATCCGCCGCGATCCGGGCATCCATCGGGTCAGCGCGCTCGCAGCACGACCGCGCGCAGCGTCTCGCCCTGGAACGAACGCTCGAGATCGAAGCCCGGCACGATCCCGCCTTCGAGCGCCCGTTCCCACTGCGGGTCGGGGAAGTTGCGGCGGGTCGGTGTGATCTGCGTGTTCGTGAGCACGAGCCTTGTCACGGGCCGTCGCAACCGTGCGATGGAAACCAACTCGTCGACGCGATTCGGAAGCCGGATCGACGGGATGCCCGTGTGCCAGGGGATCTGGCGGAAGAGGTCGCTGCCGATCCAATCGCCGGGCTCGCTCGTCTCGCGCACGTACGCCGCGAGCGCGCGGAACTCCGCCGCAAATGTGGCGCGGATGCTCTCATCGCGCGCCAGTCGCGCGGTCTCACCCGCCCACACGAGGAGCGTAAGGGTGAGGAGCACTCCGGCAGCGACGCGCATGTCCCCGACATATGTCCGCACCGCCAGGATCACGAGGAGGATGTAGACGGGCAGCAGGACCAGCAGGTAGCGCACATCGAAGGCAACGATCGCGGCCACGGCGACCGTCGACATCGTCGCGAGGGCCGCGAAGACGACGAGCGGCCGCGCCGAACCTCGCCCGACCAGCAGCAGACCGGCCAGCAGCCCACCGCCGGTCGTTACGGGATGTCCGACCTCCGGAAAGCGCTCCAGGTAGAAGCGAAGCCCTGCGATCCCCTTTGCGACGATGTCGATGGCACGCTGCTGCAGAACGACGGGGAGGCTGGGCATGTTCGGGTCGCTCTCGATCGACAGCCCCGGCGAGCCCGGCGTGTCGATCAGGAGGAGATTCACCGAGAAGGTCGGCGTGGTCCCACCCGCCTGGCTCAGTTGGAGCAGTACGAAGACGCAGGCGGCCCAGGCGCCGAGGAAGGCCGCGACCCGCTTCGCGGGTGGGACACGACCTTCCTGCATCCAGACGAGCGACCCAAAGGCAGGGACCAGAGCGACCGCGTTGAAGCGGAACGTCTGGGCGCTCGCGAGGACCGCACCCGCAGCGGCCGCGCTGAGCAGTGGTCGCGCGGCCGGCGCGCGGACGATGAGGACCGCGGCGCCGATGAGCAGCACAGCGAAAGGGAGGTCGGTCGAATGCTGGACGGTCGCAAGCTGCAGCAGGCTGGGCTGTAGACCGAGGAGGACCACGACGAGCGCTGCGGCGAGCGGGTCCACGAACCGGCGGGCGAGGACGTACGTCAGGGCGAGGAGCAGGACGAAGAAGATCCCGTGCAGGACGAGCGCCGTCAGTTCGGAGGCGCCCGCGAGCTTCGCCGCCGCACCGAGCAGGAGGGGGTATCCCGGCGGATACAGGAAGAAGGGGTTCTGGTCGATCGGCGCTCCGCGGCTCGCCGCCAAATATGCCGGGACGATGATGCTCGTCCGGACGCCGTCTCCCGCCGCGACATGACGCGCCACGTCGAGGAACCAAGCCTGGTCCCCTTGAGCGAAGAGCGGCCGCGCGGCCCACGCGTACGTGGCCCACCCGACCGTACCGACCGCGATGGCGGCACCGAACGGCCGATCGCGCACCGCCGCGATGCCGGCTCGCGTCTTCCCGAGCGCGAGGGCGAGCGTCAAGCCTCGGGCTGGTCGACGATCGGACGCAGGCCGCGGTCGCCCGACTCGCGCACGAGCGGCGGGCGCGCGAGGATACGTGGCCTCCATCGCTCGCGCGTGAGGACCCAAAGGGCGATCAAACCGTCGCGGGCGGTGATCTTCTTCCCCTCAGCACGCGACCGCGGGTGGTAATCGATCGGCAACTCGACGATCCGACCGCCGTTGCGCAGGATCCGAGCCGTGAGCTGGGCGCAGAAGTCGAAACCCTCGGCGTCGAGCGAGAAGCTGCGGAGCGTGTCCGTCGCCAGCAGCTTGTATCCGGTCGGCTCGTCGGTCAGCGCGATCCCATACAGGAGACGCGTCACGAGCGTGATGCTCCGCCCGCCCCAGTAGTACAGCCAGCTCGATATGCGGTGGCCCCTCTTGAGGACCCGCGACCCGTAGACGGCCATGACATCGCCGGAGCGGAACCGGGCATACAGCGCCGGGATGTCACGCGGGTCGTACTCGAGATCCGCGTCCTGGATGATGACGACGTCGCCGGTCGCGCGCTCCAGTGCCGTGCGGATCGCTGCGCCCTTTCCTCGGTTCCGCCCGTGCGCGAGCAGGACGACACCGTCCAGCTGAGCGAGCCTGTCTGCCGTGCCGTCCGTGGATCCATCGTCGACGATGATGATCTCCTTCGCGACGTCGATCGATCGCACGCGCCGGATGGCCTCCTCGACGGTCGCGACCTCGTTGAACACCGGCACGATCACAGTCAGGAGACCGTCCGCGCCGTTCGCCGGCGTCCTCACCTGCCCGAGGGCATGGGAGGTCGCTCGCATCGGCGGTGAGAGCGCACTTGACCAGCGTAGGGCGGGGGGCTCTCGGTCGCAATAGATCCGGCCGATCAACCGACGACCCCTTGCTGTTGGAAGACCGGGTCGGCCGTGCGGGTCCGCGCGATCCGAACGAGCGAGGGAGAGGCGATCGCGATGAGCGTCGGGACGACCATCGCCCGATGGCGGAAGAGCGTCCCCCAGTTGCCTTCGACGATGGAGAACAACGCAAGCATCCCGATCAGGAAGAGAGCGAGCGGCGCCAACGCTGCCCAGCGGCGACGCTCGCGAGCGAGCGTGGCCGCGAACCCCACGAGGCACGCATACCAGACGATCATCTCCGGAAGGACGAGCAGGTCGAGCTGACGCTCGAACAGCCAGGGGAACGGACCGAGGAGCGCGAAGAGGGCGCCGGACGGCAGGTCGCGGAGGGCCTCTCTGATCAGAACGGCGGCGCCCGACGATCCATCCACGAGGACCGCGCTCGACGACCCTGGCGGCAAGCGCAGCACCTTACGCGCCTCGATCGGCGCGGCGGTCCGCGCAGCGGTGCCGACGACGACCAGATCGCCTGGACGCACCAGGACCGTACCCGGCGCCGGGCTGGCGCGCGGCCCGCCGCTCGCGATCTCGATGCGGGTGTTCGGCAGGACGTGGATCACATCCCCCGCCGGTGGCGACACCGTCGGTCCGGCCGACGGAACGCCTGTCGGCTCGGGCGACGCGACCACGAACGTGTCGCCCTCGTACACCACCAGCGGCGGCGGTTGGACGTACGCGGTCCGAGCGCCGACCGTCATGCCCTGGCGCACCCTCTCGGATGTCTCAAGGAGCCGTGGATCGACCCCCGCAACGAGGCCACTGATGATCAGCAGGATCGCCGATACCAGTGCCGCACCGCCCGCCCACCGCACCCGCATCTCGCGCGCGAGCCGCGGAGCGACAGCGACCGCGATAGGGATCAGGAGCACGAGGCCGACAAAGAGGTAGTGACGCATGCTCTGGAGGAGCAAGGCCGCGGCGAACGCCACGATCAGCGGCACCCAGAGCGCGCGATCCTGGAAGCGGACGAGAGACCACAGGCAGACCATGATCAGCAGGAGCGAGAGCGCATCCTTGAGGTTGAGAGAGGTCCACAGCACGAGCGACGGGTAGAACGCGGTGAGCGCCAGCGCCAACAGCGCCGCGCGCCGGTCGAACAGCCTCCGGACCACGTCGAAGACGAGGAGCGACGCGACCATCGCGAAGACGCCGTTCAATAGGATGGGCACGAGCACCTCAGGCCCGATGACGAAGAAGATCGCGCTCTCGAGGTACACCCAGGTATTGAAGACATCTGCCTCGTCGGCCCATGGACGACCGAGCGCGGGATCGAGCTCACCCTTCAGCCAGGCCACGAATACGCGCGCGAACTGCGCGTAGCCGGCGTCGTCGCCGGGGATGAACCCGCCCCAGCCTGCCGCGAGCGAGCCGGTGTACAGGAGCACTGCGACCGCCACGCGTAGCGCGGACGCGAGCGCGACCAGCCTTCCGGCCCTGGGACGGTCCTCCGCCGGGACGAGCGCGCGAAAGACGCGCGAGAGCCCGACGGCGAAGAAGGGCAGGACGACGAGCGGCCACCAGCGGCCGTCGGCCACCAGCAGGCCGACGCCGATCCCAAAGAGGAGACCCGTGGCCGTTGCTACGATCCGCGCCAGATGCGGCTCCTCGTCACCGGCGGCGCCGGATTCATCGGATCCAACTTCATCCGTTACTGGCTCAGTGTGCATCCGGGCGACGAGGTCACCAACCTCGACCTGCTCACCTACGCGGGCGACCGCCAGAGCCTCGCGGACGTGGAGCGTGGGACCGGCCGCTATCGCTTCGTTCATGGGGACATCGCGGACCCCGCGGCCGTCGCGGATGCGATGCGGCCGTCGCTGCCCGACATCGTGGTGAACTTCGCGGCCGAGTCGCACAACAGCCGGGCCGTGCTCGACCCGGCCAGCTTCGTTCGGACGAACGTGGCGGGGACGCAGGTCCTCCTGGACGCGTGCCGCGTGAGCGGCGTCCCACGCTTCCACCACATCTCGACGTGCGAGGTGTACGGCGACCTGGCCCTCGACAGCCCGGAGGCGTTCACGGAGCGTTCGCCGTACCGCCCACGTACTCCCTACAACGCGTCGAAGGCCGCGGCGGACCTCCTCGTCCGTGCGTACTTCGAGACATTCGGCCTCGGCGTCACGATCTCGAACTGCGCGAACAACTACGGTCCCTACCAGCATCCGGAGAAGGTCATCCCGCTCTTCACGACGAACGCGCTCGAGGCCCGACCCCTTCCTTTGTACCGGCATAGCGAGAATCGCCGCGAGTGGCTGCACGTCGAAGACCACTGCCGCGCGATCGCGCTCGTGATCGAGCGCGGCAGGCCGGGCGAGACATACAACGTCGGCAGCGGCGTCGAGCGCAGCGTCGAGCAGATCGCCGATGCGGTGCTCGCCGCGGTCGGAGCCGACCCCGAGCTCAAGACGTATGTCGAGGACCGGCCGGGCCACGACCGCCGCTACCTGCTGGACCACTCGAAGATCGAACGCGAGCTGGGGTGGCGCCCGACCGTACCGTTCGACGAAGGGCTCCGGGCGACGGTCGAGTGGTACCGCACACATCGTGAATGGTGGATGCCGAAGAAGGCCGCGCTCGCCACGCAGCTCGACGAGACCGCCTGGCGGCGCTGACCCGTGGGCGTCGACGTGCTCCTGATCGGTGGCGACGGCCTCGTCGGGAGCCATCTCCTCACAGCGCTGCGCGGCCGGGACGTCGTCGTTACGACGAGGTCGGGGCGCGGCGGCGCCCGCGCGCTCGACGTCACCGACCACGTCGCGCTGCGTGAGCTCGTACGCGACGCGCATCCCCGCACCGTCGTCCTCGCCGCGGCGGACGCGAACGTCGAGCGCTGCGAGACGGACCCGCTCGGATCCGCCGCGGTCAACGTCGGGGCGACCGAGGCGGGAGCGGCAGGAGCCGCCGCCGTGGGCGCGCGGCTGGTGGTCTTCTCGAGCGAGTACGTGTTCCCCGGGGGCGACGGCCGTTACTGCGAGGAGGAGCCGGTCGGCCCCATCAATGAGTACGGCAGGCAGAAGGTCGCGGTCGAGCGCGCCGCGAGGAGGGTCGAGCGCTCCCTCGTCGTCCGCACGTCCGGCGTCTTCGGGTGGGAGACGGCGTGCAAGAACTTCGTCTGCCGTGGCGTGCGCCTGATGCGCCGAGGACAGTCCCTGTTCACGCCCGAGGACCAGGTCATCACCCCGACGTACGCGCCCGACCTCGCGGGCGCCGTCGTCGAGCTCGTCGACCGCGGAACGGACGGCATCGTGCACGTCGCCGGACCCACGACGGTCGCGCGTGCCTGGTTCGGGCGCGCCGTCGCACGGGCGTTCGGGCTCGATGAGGGGCTGGTGCGCGGCGTGCCGTCGTCCGCCATGGGCTACCGGGCGCAGCGCCCGGTGGACTGCGGGCTCGACGATGGGAAGCTACGTCAGCTGCTGGGGCGGTCGCTGCGAGCCCCGGAGGCGGCCCTCGCGGCGATGCGCGACGCGGAGCTCGTTACATCACCCGAACGGCCGGCACCGGAACGATGAACTTCCCGCCTGCGCGTCGATACGCGTCCTGCTGCCGCACGATCTCTTCAGCCAGGTTCCACGCGAGCAGCACGAGGTAGTCGGGTCGATCCTCGAGCAACCGCTCGGGGGCGTGGACCGGGATGTGGGACCCCGGCAGGTACTTGTCCTGCTTGTACGTGCTGCGGTCGACGACGTACTCGATGAGGTCCGGACCGATGCCCATGTAATTGATCAGCGTGGCGCCCTTGGCTGCCGCGCCGTAGCCGGCGACGCGCTTCCCGGCGCGGCGTAGCTCGCGCAGGAGGCGGAGGACCTCGTCCTTCAGCGCATCGACCTTGCGGCCCATGTCGGCGTAATACGCGGTGTCGCCGGCCCAGCGCGCCTCATCCGCGAGCATCGCGCGAACGCGCGGCCGGTCGCCCTCGCGACCCGCGTGGGTCACCGAGACTTGGATCGTCCCGCCATGGATCGGGATCCACTGCACGTCGCTCGCAGCGAGACCGTGCCGCCGACACAGGTGTTCGAGGTCAGTGAGCGAGTGGCAGTAGTAGTGCTCGTGGTACATCGTGTCGAACTCGAGGTTCTCCACCATGTCCTTCACATACGGGGTCTCCATGACGAAGACGCCGTCGTCCGCGAGCAGGACCTCGATCCCACCGACGATGTCGTTGATGTCGGGCACGTGCGCCATCACGTTGTTCGCGATCATGACGTCGGCGCGCTTGCCCTTCGAGGCGAGGTCCCGGGCGAGCGCCGTGCTGAAGAACTCGCTGACCGTCGGGATCCCCTGCTTCACCGCGTGCGCGGCGATGTTCCGCGCGGGCTCGATCCCGAGGACCGGCACGCCCGCAGCGACGAAGTTCTTCAGCAGATAGCCATCGTTGCTCGCGATCTCGACGACGAGGTCGTCGGCCCCCAGATGACGCTCGGCGCGTAAGCGGTCAGCGACCTCCTTCGCGTGCGCGAGCATCGTTTCCGAGAACGACGAGAAGTAGATGTAGTCGCGGAACAGGATCTCCGGATCGACGCTCTCGGTGATCTGAACGAGCGTGCATTCCCGGCACAGAACGACCTTGAGGGGGTATACGGTCTCGGGACGTTCCAGCTGCTCGCGCGTGAGCAAAGCGTTCGCCAGCGGCTGATCTCCGAGATCGAGGAACTGATACAGATCCTTCGAGCCGCACGACCGGCAGGCAGTGATCGTCGTCACGCGCGTGTCCCCTCCTCCGCGAAGAAACCGCGATACCACTCGACCGTGAGCTCAAGGCCGTCGCGCAGCGAGTACTTCGGCTGCCAGTGCAGCTCGCGCATCGCCTTCGTGGGATCGAGGTACTGCTTGTCGATCTCGTTCGTGGCCTCGGACCGGATGTCGGGCTGGAGGTCCTCGCGTCCGCAGACAGCGAGGATCTCGGTCACCAGCTGGAGGACCGTCCATGGCCGCTGGTGGCCGAAGTTGAAGGCCTGTCCCGCGAGGTCGCGCCGCTCTGCGAGCCGCTCGGCGAGGGTCATGTACGCAGAAACGGCGTTCTCGACGTAGATGAACTCTCGGACGCTCGCGCCGTCGCTCCGCACGACCGGACGCTGACCGTGGAGCACGGACCGTATGGTCCCCGGGACGATGCGGTTCCAGTTGAGGTCACCGCCACCGTAGAAGTTCCCGCAGCGAGTGATCGCGACGGGCAGCCCATAGGTCGCCGCATACGCCTGCGCGATGAGGTCGGCGCACGCTTTGCTGACGTCATAGGGGTGGCGCCCACGGAGCGGGAAGTCCTCCGCGTAGGGTAGGGCCGTGTGGTAGCCGTAGGCCTTGTCCGACGACGCGATGACGATCTGCTTCACGAGCGGGCTCCGCCGACACGCCTCCAGGACGGTCCAGGTGCCCTTGATGTTCGTTTCGAAGGTCGACAGAGGGTTCCGGTTCCCGATGGGTACGAGCGCTTGCGCCGCGATGTGCAGCACCGTGTCCACCTCGTACTCGCCGAGCGCGCGCTCCATGACGGCCTCGTCGCGCACGTCGCCGCGCACGACCTTGACCCGGTCGAGGAGCCCCATGAGGATGAGGTTCGATCGCGGGACCCAGTCCCGGACGAGGCACACGACGTCGGCGCCCTCGGCGACGAGCTGCTTCACGAGCCAGCCGCCGACCAGCCCGGTCGGTCCCGTGACGAGCGTGGGCCGGTCCTTCCAGAAACCGCTCACAGCGGCGCGAGCCACCCTGGCGAACCCGAGTCCCACTCCTCGTTCAGCTGGACCATGTCGCGGTACGTGTCCATCGGCGCCCAGTAGCCGGCGTGCTCGAACACCGCGAGCTGTCCCTTCGCGGTCAAGCGCTCCATCGGACCGCGCTCGAACATCTCCCCCTCATCCTCGATGACGTCGAGCGCGCTCGGCTCCATCACGAAGAAGCCCGCGTTCACGCGCCCGGTGTGGAGCTGCGGCTTCTCGAGGAACGAGGTCGCGACGCCATCGCGCACCTCGAGCTCGCCGAATCGCGACGGCGGCCGCGCCCCCGTCGCCGTGGCGAGCCTGCCCTTCGCGCGGTGGAACGAAGCGAGCTTCGCGAGATCGACGTTCGCGACCCCATCGCCATAGGTCCACATGAACGCGCCGGCGTCGAGGTGGCGGCGAGCACGCAAGAGCCGACCCGCCGTCCCGGTCCGCTCGCCCGTCTCGCAGAGCGTGACCGACCAGTCGCGCTCGCCCTCGAGCGTGTCGAGATGTTCGACGGACCCATCGCGCAGGCAGACCCGGACGTCGCCGTTCATCGCGAGGTAGTCGAGGAAGTACTCGCGGATCACATCGCCCCTGTAGCCGAGGCAGAGCACGAACTCGTGGTGCCCGTACCGGGAGTAGTGCCGCATGATGTGCCACAGGATCGGACGGCCGCCGATCTCCACCATCGGCTTCGGTCGGAACTCCGTCTCCTCGCGCAGGCGCATGCCCTTCCCACCGCAGAGGATCACGACCTTCACGCGCCAGACGCTAGCGCACGATCCGCGGCCGCGTCCTCACGTCCGGTCCGCACTCGCGCCGGGCACGAGGTCGAACGCGAGCGCGCAGACGGCCGACGCGAGCGCGACGGCGACCACGCCGGCCAGCACGAGGACCTGTCCCTCGAGCGTCACGCTCAGCGCGGCCACGACCGCGGGGATGGCGACGAAGAGGACGTAGCGGCTCGTGTGCGGGGTCCCCCGTCGGGCCGCGGCCACGACGACCAGCGCCGCCGAGACGGCGTACGAGGCGACCGTCGCGACGGCGGCCCCGGCGATCCCCATGAGAGGGATGAAGGCGAGGTCGAGGGCCGAGTGCACGATGACGGCGGCGAGGACGGCGAAGGACACCGGCCACGTGCTGCCGCGCGCGATGAGCAGCGCCTGGAGCACCGAGAAGAGCGCGGCGAGGATGCCTCCGAAGAGGAGGATCCGCACGGCGGGCGTCGCCGACGCGAATCCCGCGCCGAACACGAGCGGGACGAACAGGTCCGCGAGCGCGATGAGCGCGCCGAGTCCGATGGCGAACAGGAGCAGCCATCCGGGGATGACGCGCCGCAGCGTGTCGTGGATCTCGGCCTCGTCGCCGCTCGCGACGAGCGCGGAGAACCTCGGCAGGAGCACCGACCCGGCGACGGTCGTGAGCTGCTGCGCCGCACCGGCGATCTGATATGCGAGCGCGTACATCCCGAGATCGCTCAGAGGGAGCAGCTGGCGCATGATCACGAGATCGATCCACTGGTTGCCGAGCACACCTGCCCACGTGCCGGCGACGATGGGGAGCGAGAAGCGCGCGAACTCGGCGAGGCGCGCGCGGTCGAGCGGGACGCGGACGAAGATGAGGCGCCGCACGGTCGCGAGGACCCAGACCGCGGCGACGAGCGTCCCCGCCCCATACGCGACGAGCGCGCCGACCGCGTCGAGGGCGACCGTACGCGTCGCGATGAGCACGATGACGAGCGCCGCCGCGCGATCGAGGGCGAGAGCGATCCCGTAACTCGACATCCGCTGCGTCGCCTGGAGCACGGCCGTGCCGGCGGCAAGGACCGACGAGACCACGAAGTGCGCGGCCACGAGCCAGAGCGCCGCGACCGGGATCGCGAGGTACTCCGCCGCCAGCGGGGCGAAGGCCACCACGACCGCGCCGAGGAGCGCGACGCCGGGAGCCATCAGGAGCGTGCGATCCCAGAATGCGCGCGCGACGACGCCGTGGGTCGCGTGCTCGCGGGCTCCGAATCTGATCAGGCCGGTGACGGTCCAGCTCGCGACGAACAGGGTCGCGACCTGTGACGCCATGAGGAGCAGGGCGAGGCGTCCGAACTCGTGCGGGCCGATCGTCCGCGTGAGCTGGATGTTGGTGAGGAACGCCAGCCCGATCGCCGCGTAGTTGCCGAGAGAGGCGGCTGCGAGCCCGACGGAGAGTCGAGGTGCCCGATAGAGTCTGCCCATCGCCGATGCCGGAGACTACCGGCGCGGACCGCCGTACGAGGGAGAGGGACCGTCAGGTAGCCCATGGAAATGAAGGGGATCGTCCTCGCGGGAGGCACCGGCACCCGCCTGGACCCGCTGACGCGCATCACGAACAAGCACCTGCTGCCGGTCTACGACCGGCCGATGATCTTCTATGCCATCCAGCAGCTCGTGGACGCGGGGATCGACCGGATCATGACCGTCACCGGAGGGCCGAGCGCGGGCGAGTTCCTCCGCCTCCTCGGCAACGGGTCGGAGTTCGGCCTGCGCCACCTCGACTACACGTATCAAGCGCGCGCCGGCGGGATCGCGGAAGCGCTCGGTCTCTGCGAGTGGTTCGCGGCGGGCGACCCGGTCGCGGTCCTTCTCGGTGACAACATCTTCGAGCATTCGCTCCGCCCGTACGTGGAGCGCTTCCTGGGGCGCGGCGCGACGGGAGCGCACCTCGTCGTTACGAAGGTCGACAATCCGAGCGCCTACGGCGTCGCTGAGGTGAAGGATGGCCAGATCGTGCGCATCATCGAGAAGCCGAAGGATCCGCCATCGGATCTCATCACGACCGGCTTCTACCTGTACGAGCCCGGCGTGTTCCAGTTCGTGAAGGGCCTCCGGCCCTCCGCGCGAGGCGAGCTCGAGATCGAGGACGTGAACAACCGCTACATCCAGCTCGGGAGCGCGACGTTCGAGACGGCGCCGGGCTACTGGATCGACTGCGGCGGCTCGGTCGACATGCTGTTCCGCGCGACGAGACTGGTCGCCGAGCGCGGCGCGATAAAGCCCTGGCCGGCGCTCGCGGGGGCTGCTACGCCCGCGAGCTGACGAGACCCTGCGGCGTCCACCGCCGCACGCCACGCAGCGCGTCGACCGTCGCGCCGATCGCCGCACGGAGGTCGCCCCGGAGCTCGAGACCGGCGGCGCGGATGCGCAAGCCGTCCACCTCGTACGAGAGCTGGTTCATGACACGCGACTCCACCAGCTCGATGGAAACATCCGGCACGAAAGCGCGGACGTGATCGACGATCTCGCCGACGGTCGCGTTCGCGGTGACGACGTTGAAGAGCCGTCCGTGCGGACGCCGTTCGAGGGCGAACTCGATGGCGCGTACTCCGTCGCCGAGCTCAAGGTAGGGACGCCGCTGGTCGAGCGCCGTGCGCCAGACGGTGAGCGGGGTCCCCATGGCGGCCTGCCAGCAGAACTTGTTCACGGCCGTGTGGAACCGCATGCCGGGCGAGCGGCCGACGATCGTGCCGAACCGCAGGACGATGGCGCGCAGCCCGTCGCGCGCGAGGGCGGCGAGGAGCTCCTCCGCGCGCAGCTTTGACGCGGCGTATGGGCTCTGCGGCACGAGCTGCTCGCGCGGACAGTCCTCGTCGACGACGCCGGACTGCACGCCGTAGACGCTCGTCGTCGAAAGGAAGAGGAGCGTCGCGCCGCCGCGCGCGCACTCGGTCGCGACGCGCTCGGTGCCCTGGAGATTCACGCGCTCGACGAGCTCGGCAGCGTCGAAGCTCTGCTCCGCGTTCGTGACGGCCGCGAGGTGCACGACCGCGTCGGCGCCCTCGAACAGCTCGCGCAGGTCGGCCCGGAGGATGTCCGCCTCGACGAAGCGGTAGCGCCCCTCCTGGGGAAGGTCGAACAGCGAGCAGTACCGCTGCGTCGAAAGGTCGTCGACCATGAGGATCTCCGCGTTGGGGAACGCCCGCGGCAGGGAGCGGACGAGCGCCGACCCGATGTGTCCGAGGGCACCGGTGACGACGATCCGCACGTCAGCCCAGGTACCGGTCGAGCCGGGGCAGGAAGTAGTCGGCCGTGCGACGCAGGCCTTCATCGAGGTCGACGGATGCGGCCCAGCCGGTGTAGCGCGTGATCTTCGCGCTGCTGATCACGCTATCTCCTACCTCGATCGCGGCCCGGTCCGCCGGCCACGCCTCCGTGCGGACGCGTCCGCGACCGATCGTCCGAACGATCGCCTCGGCTGCCTCGCGGACCGTGCACTGGCCCTTCGCTGTCGCGAAGAAGACCTCTCCGGCGCAACGGTCGCTCGTGGCGACCCGAACAATCGCGTCCACGACGTCGTCCACGTACGTGATCGTACGTCGTTGCGAGCCCTCTCCGAAGACGGTGAGCTCGCCGTCGCGGAGGGCGAGACCGACGAAGTAGTTGATGAACCCCAGCATGCGGTCGCTGATCTTCGCACGCGGCCCGTAGACGTTCGCCAGGCGCACCACGGAAACGGGGATCCCGAAGGCACGGCCATACGACAGCGCGAGCTTCTCCGCGGCGGACTTCGTGGCCGAGTACACGTCGAGAGGGAACTCCGGGTGCTCCTCGGTCACCGGACCGGTCAGCGGGGCGCCCACCTGCGTGCTCGACCCGATCTGCACGAACCTCGGCGTGGCTGCGCTGGCGCGCACGGCCTCCAGCACGGTCAATACGGCGACGCAGTTCACCTCGAGGTATGACCGCGGGTCGGACATCGAGCCCGCGTGAGACGTGAGCGCGGCGCAGTTGACGACGAGATCCACGCCACGCGCTGCCGCGGCGAGAGCATCGCGTGAGCGGATGTCAGCGACGACCACTTCGGCGTTCGCTCCGTCGAGATTCGCGCGGTTCCCGCCGCACGCGGGATCGAGCGAATCGAACGCGACGACCGACGCGCCGGCGCGGACGAGCGCGTGGACCAGGTTCGAGCCGATGAACCCGAGCCCGCCGGTGACGAGCGCCCGGCGGCCGCGCAGGTCTGCGCGTGTCACGGCACGGCGGCCGGTGGAGCGCTCGGCTCGCTCCGCGCGAGCTCCGAGCGCCACCATGCGACGGTCTCGCGGATGCCGTCATCGAGCGACCGCTCCGGTCGCCATCCGAGCTCCCGGCGGGCGCGCGTGACGTCGGCGACGACGCGGGCCGGCTCGTAGGACGGTGTGGGTAGCGCGCCGAACGCGACCGCGCCAGGAGCGCCGGCCGCGAGCGCGATGCGTTCCACGAGATCGCGCAGCTGGATCCCACGGCCGGATCCGAGGTTCACCGCGCCGCTCGTCTCGGACCGCAGCAAGGCGGCGAACCCAGCTGCCACGTCATCGGCGTGCACGTAGTCGCGCACGCCGCGACCTTCCTGGAACGGGACGGCACGGCCTTCGAGCAGCGAGCGCACGAGCGCCGGGATCATCCGGGACGGCGCTTCGCCCGGGCCGTAGCAGAAGAAGATGCGGCCCCAGCCGTACGTGACCCCAGCCCCCGTCGCGTATGCCGCGATGACCTCGGAGAGCGCCTTCTTGCAGGCGCCATAGAGCCCGTTCGGCCGCAGCGGCGTATCGGCCTCGCTCAGGTCGGCGGTGCCCGCGAGGTCGTACTCGGCCGCGCTGCCCGCGCCAACGACCCGCGTCCCGCCGCACCCGATGAACGTGTGCACGAGCTGGAGCGAGTCCGCGAGCCAGCGCACGTTCTCCGGGGTCGTGTAGTAGCTGCCATGCGCCGTCTCCCACGCGAGATGGAGGAGGTGCGTCGGTCGGATGCGCTCCATGAGCCCGCGGACCGTGGCGTGCGCGCCCAGGTCGACCGCGTGCCAGGTCACGCCGGGCGCGTTCGGGGCGGATCGGCGTGAGACGCAGTGGACGGTCCAACCCCCTCCGGCGAGGCGGGGCACGACCCGGCGTCCGATGAGACCGGTCGCTCCGGTCACGAGCGCCACGCCCGGTCCGGGCGCGGTCCACCGTCTCAGGAGGGCGCCTCCTCCCGCACGGCCGCGGCCACGCGCGCGACGTCGTCTTCGCCGAGCTGCGGGTACATCGGCAGCGAGAGCACCTCTCGAGCGACCCGCTCGGTGACGGGGAGCGCGCCCTCGGGCGCCAGACGGCCGCGATACGCCGGCTGCAGGTGGACCGGCACGGGATAGTGGATGAGCGTGCCGACGCCGTGCTCCGTCAGCCGCGCGCGGAGCGCGTCGCGCGCCCGCGACCGCACGACGAACAGATGGAAGACATGAGCATCTCCCGGCCGCGCGGATGGCAGGCGAACGTTCGCGCCTGCGAGGTGCTCGCGGTAGCGCTCCGCTATCGCGACGCGACGGGCATTGTCGGCGTCCAGGTAGCGCAGCTTCACGCCCAGGATCGCCGCCTGGACGGTGTCAAGCCTGCTGTTCCATCCGGACACGCTGCTCTCGTAGCGCTCCTTCCAGCCGTACTGGCGGAGGAGCCGGACGCGCTCGGCGAGCTCCGGGTCATCCGTCGCGATGAGGCCGCCGTCGCCGATCGCCCCGAGGTTCTTCGTCGGATAGAAGGAGAAGGCCGCGATGTCCCCGATCGCTCCCACGGCCCGGCCGAGCGTGCGGGCGCCGTGGGCTTGCGCGCAGTCCTCGATCACGCGGAGGCCATGCCGCCGGGCGAGCTCGAGGATGGCCGCCATGTCGGCGGGATGGCCGTAGAGATGTACGGGCAGGATCGCGCGGGTGCGCGTCGTGATCCGCGCCTCGATACCCGCGGGCGAGATCGTGTACGTGTCGGGGTCGATATCGACGACCACGGCGCGGGCGCCGGCGAGCTCGATCGCGGCCACCGTCGCGACCGCCGTGTGCGAGACGGTGATCACCTCATCGCCCTCACCGATGCCGCACGCCCGTATCGCGAGATAGAGCGCGTCGGTCCCGCTCGCGACGCCCACCGCGTGACGGACGCCGAGATATCGCGCGAAAGCGTCCTCGAACGCCGAGACCTGCGGGCCGAGGATGTACCGCCCGCCCTCGAGAGCAGCGGCGATGGACGCGTCGATCTCAGCGCGGTGCTCGAGGTAGGCGGCGCGCGGGTCCGCGCAGTCGATCACGGGACGAGGGCGACGTCGGGGACGTACACGATGAAGCGACCCCCGCGCTCCAGGTACTCCCTCTCCTTCGCCAGGATCTCGGTCGCATGGTTCCACGCGAACAGGAGCGCGTGCGATGGCGGGTCGGCCTGGAACGCCGAGTACGGGCGGACGGGGATGTGCGTGCCCGGGCTGACGCGGCCCTGCTTGATCGGCGTCGTGTCGCTGATGTAGTCGAGAAGGTCCGGGCCGATCCCGCAGTAGTTCGTGACCGTCGTGCTCTTCGACGTCGCACCGTAGCCGACGACGCGCCGGCCCTCGGTGCGCAGCGAGCGCAGGAGCGCGACGAGGCCATCGCGGTTGCGCTCGATGCGCCGGCGAAGCGCCTCGAAGGTCTCCGGCCGGTCGAGGCCGAGCTCGCGCTCACGGGCGAGGGTCGCGGCGACGGTCGCGGAGATCGGCCCGGCGCCCTGGTGACGCACCGTGTAGCGGATCTCTCCGCCGTGCGCGGACTGCGGCTCGAGATCGGCGATCTCCATCCCGTGCGACCGGAAGAGTGCGTCGAGAGCGATGGTGGAGAAGTAGAAGACATGCTCGTCGTAGAACTGGTCAAAGGAGGCCTTCTGGACGATGTCGCCCAGGTATGGATCCTCGAAGATGAACGCACCCCCCGGACGGAGCAGCGTCCGGACGCCGCTGACGACGCCGTTCAGGTCCGGGATGTGGCAGATGACGTTCGCCCCGAAGATGACGTCCGCGGTACCGTCGCTCGCGAGGATCTCGCGGGCGAGCGCGTCGTCGAAGAACCGCGAGACGGTCCGCACGCCCTGCTCGATCGCGACGGCCGCGACGTTCGCGGACGGCTCGACGCCGAGGTGGCGGATGCCGGCCTTCGCGAAGTGCCGCAACATGATGCCGTCGTTGCTGCCGATCTCGACGATGAACGGATCGGCCCTCCCCAGGTGCTCACGACGGATCGCGTCGGCCGCGCGCTCGAAGTGCGCCGCCATCCCCTTCGATGTCCCGGAGTAGAACGCGTACGCCTCGTGGAACAGCTTCGACGGGTCGACGAGCTCCCCCAGCTGGACCATGTGGCAGCGCGGGCACGTCCCCACGGTCAGCTCGTAGAAGAACTCGTTCGCGACCCCATCGGGCGGGAGGAACGCGTTCGCGATCGGCTGCCGGCCGAACGAGATGAACGGCTGGAACCGCGCGCCACAGATGAGGCAGGTGGGCGACGTCACGGCACTGAGGATGGCACGCGTCGGGGGCGTGGGCCACCGGCGGCCGCCTCGAGGGCGGCCGCGAACCGCGGCGCGGCGACCCGCAGCGAGTAGCGCGCCTCGACCCAGGCTCGCCCGGCGCGTCCGAAGCGCGAGCGCAGGACCGGGTCGGCCAGGAGGCTGTCCAGCGCCTCGACCCATTCGTCGTCGCTCGCGACGCAGTACCCGACCTCCGCGTGGGGGACGATCTCGGGAATGACGCCCACGCGCGAGGCGACGACCGGGACCTCGGCCGCCATGTAGAGGAGCGCCTTGAAGGTCCCCTTCGCCCGCGACCACTCGTCGTCCGGCGCGGGCTGCACGCCGATCTCGAACGCCGCGACCTCTCGCGGCTCCTCGTCCAGACGGTAGGGCCGCACGTCGACCGTCGCGGTCGCATGCGAGTAGTCCCCGCCGATCACGCGGAACACGAACGGCCGCCGCGCGTGGAGGCGGCGGAGGGGCGCGTCGAGGATCCCGAGGTAGGGCGCGGTCGTGCTGCTGCCGACCCATCCGATCACCGGCGGGCCATCACCAGAGCGGACCATCGGCCGGTGTCGGTCGGTGTCGACCGGTGAGTTGATGACGGTGACGTTCGGGTTGTGGCGGCGCGCCCACGCCGCCAGGTACTCGTTGTCGGTCGTGACCGCTGCCGCGCGCCGGGCGGTCTCGGCCGCGCGGCTCGGATGGCGCAGCCAGGACCAGCGGCGATTCGCCGGATGGATCGGCGCGAGGTGGAGCGCGTCGTCGAAGTCATACAGGTACGGCACGCCGATCCGGCCGAGATACCGCTCGAAGAGCGGCGGCCCGAGCGGGGCCGACTCGCGGTACACGATCACGAGATCGGCCTCCGACGCCAGGCGCAGGTCCCGGACGCGGCGCAGCAGCCCCCGCGCGACGCCGAGGACCTTCCGCGCCGTCCGGCCGGGCTGGTAGAGGATCCGGTAGGTCGCGTCGTCGAAGAACGCCGAGACGCGGAGGTCGATGCCGCGTTCGCGGAGGAGGGGCGCGTACTGCTCGATCCGGACGCGGTTGCCGGCGCCGAGCGACGGTAGCGTGACGAGGGCGATGACCCTCACAGCGCGCGCTGGCCGATGGCGTGCCAGAACGGTGGCCCCGCGGAGAGGGTGACGCGCGGCAGACCGGCACCGTCGAACAGGTCGGCGACGTCCGAGCGCGTGAAACGCGCCTCTATGCGCGTACCGAAGCGGTCGAGGCTGTCATTCAACATGACCGCGAGCGAGCGGCGGCGGTAGTAGGCGAGAGGCAGCGAGAGCGCGAGCGAGAGCGCCCCGAGCCGTTCGACCAGCGCCGCGGCGCGAGCGAACGGCCAGTAGATGGTCACCGCGACGAGCGCGGCGAACCCGAGCGTGACCGGCCGTGGCAGCAGGCTCGTCATCCGGCGCAGCGCGTTGGCGACCCCAAAGAGCCCGCGATACAGCGGCCCCCGTCCGTCGAGGGCGTAGTACAGATACAGGAGGACCGGCCCGGACCCGCGCACGACCTCCGCGATCCGCCTGAGCGCGCGGCCGGGGTCGTCGAGGTGGTGGAGGACGCCGAGCGAGTACGCCCAGTCGACGGTCCCGCTTCCGAGCGGGAGCTCGCGCAGGTCAGCCTGGACCCATGCGACCCGGCCGGTCGTCCTCGTGTTCCGTCGCGCGATCTCGACGCTGCCGCCGAGATCGACCGCCACCACGCGGGGCCCGCGTCGCGCGACCTCGAACGCCCACCGGCCGGCGCCGCAGCCGGCGTCGAGAACGATGACCCCCTCGGCGAAGCGATCGGGCGCGATGAGGTCGAAGTACTCTTCGAAGATGGAGGCGTGCTCGGTGGTCCCCACCACGGCGAAGTGGCGCCACTCGAAGTCGAACGCCGACACGGTGGCATCCGGACCCTTGGCGGATCCGATCGCCCAGGCGCGCGCGAGGGCGCGGCGCGCGTCGTTCGCCTCGAACCACCGAGCGTGCCGCGCGACGGTCCGTGCGCGCTCCGGTCCGGTCACGAGCCGGGGAATCTCGTCGATCACGGGATACCTCTCGCCGCAGCCGCCCGCGTCATGGACGAGGATCCCGTCGAGCCCGTCGTCGGTGTCGGGCTCGAAGCGCAGCGCCCCGCGGCAGGTCGGGCAGACGAGAAGCGGGATGAGCCATGCGAGGGTCGATCCTCGCGCGCGACCTTCGGCGGAGGTCTCCGAGGGCACGCGGCTACGATACGTGGAGGTCAGCGAGTGACGACGCCGTCCGACCCGACGTCGATCTTCATCACCTACAACGGCCTGCTCGACCCGCTCGGTGCCACCCAGGGTCTGCGCTACGTCGAGAGCCTCGCGCGCGACCGCGCCATGCACGTCATCAGCTTCGAGCGACCAGAGCGCGTCCGCCAGACCGGAGCCCTCATGGCCATGCGCGCACGTGTGGCGTCGCAGGGCATCGGATGGACGGCGCTCCCGTATCACAAGCGACCGCCCGTCCTCGCGAAAGCCTGGGACGTGATGCGGGGAGCGCGCGCCGTGCGCGCGCGCATGGCCAGGGGCGCGGTCGCGCTACTGCACGCGCGCGCATACGTCCCGATGGAGATGGCAGTTCGCGCCGCCGGTGGTACGCCGATCCTCTTCGACATCCGCGGCCTGCACGGTGAGGAGTACCTCGATGCCGGGATCTGGACCACGCGATCCGTCGGATACCGGCTACTGAAGCGGTCCGAGACGCGGTTCTTCGCGCGTGCCGACGGCGCGGTCGTGTTGACGCACGCGATCGTGCCCTATGTCCGGGAGCGTTTCGCCCGCGCCGGTCGGGAGGTGCCCATCGCGGTGATCCCGACGTGCGTCGACACGGACCGGTTCCGGCGTGACGAGGACGCGCGCCAGCGGGTCCGCCACGGTCTCGGAGCGACGGACGCGACCATCGTCTTCGTCTATTCGGGCAGCCTCGGGACCTGGTACATGGCCGATGAGATGGTCGCGCTCGTCCGCTGCGTGCGCGACCGGACGGGCCGGGAGGTCCGTCTCCTATGGCTCGTGAACAACGGGGCCGACATCGCGCGGGAGGCGAGCCGCGCCGCAGGCCTCGCCGACGCGGAATGGTCGGTGGCATCCGCGGCGCCGGAGGCCGTCGCGGCCCACCTCTCCGGCGCGGACGTGGGCCTCGCGCTCATCCGCCCGACCTTCTCGCACACCGCGACCGCGCCGACCAAGTACGCCGAGTACCTTGCGGTCGGACTGCCGATCGTCATGAGCGAAGGTGTTGGCGACAGCCGCGTGCTCGTCGAGCGCGACGTGGCCGTCGCCGTCCGTTTCCCTGCCGATGACGCGGCGCTCCGCGACGCGGCGGACGCGCTGGCGCCGCTGCTCGGCGCGCCGGTGTCCTCGCGGCGCGCGGTCGCGCTCGACATGTTCGACGTCGAGCGCGTGGCCGCGCCGGCGTACGCCGCGCTCTACGCGCGGCTCGGCAGCCCGCCGTCAGGCGTCGGGGGGACCACGGCTCGCGGATATCCTCGGAAGCCGTGAGGAAAGTGCTCGTCCTGGCGTACGCGCGACCGGGAGCGTGAGCGCGGTCCTCGCCGGCGCGCGTCCCGATAGGACACGCCTCGTGACGTGGCTCATCGTGTCGACGCTCGCCGTGGTGGCCGGCACCGTGCTGGTGCCGTTCGCCTTCCCGCCGAGCCAGGCGCAGCGAGGCGTGTCGACCGTGCTCGGCTCGAACAATCAGCTCGCGTACGCCTGGTACATCGTCGCGATCTTCGTCCCAGGTATCGTCCTCGCGCGCCTCCTTCCGCTCCCGGCAGTGGCGGGAACACCCGACCTTGCGGGCGCGTGGCGAGCGGTGGATCGGCGGTGGCTCGGCGCGGTCGTCGCTGCGCACGTCCTCATCTTCGGCGCGCTGTTCGCGTACAAGGGACGCTTCGTCTTCTCCGAGGGCGTCTACTTCCAGGGCCTGCTGAATCGGATGTCCCTCGGCGAGACGCCGTACGTCGACTTCTCTTACCACTACGGCCCGACGATGCTGTACCCGGCGCACTGGCTCGGGCAGGTCGCCGGACCGGCGCTGGGTTATGGCATCTGGTATGTCGCGACATACGTCATCGGCCTCGGCATGCTGTTCGCGCTCATCGGCGCCTTTTTCGGCGGCGGCAAGCGCGGCGCGATCCTGTACGTCGCGGTCGCCGTCGCGACCTTCAACCTGATGACCGGGTTGAACTTCACCCTCATGCGCTACCTATTGCCGACGATCGCGTTCCTGCTCGCGCAGGATGCGATCCTCCGCGGGGGTCGGGCGAAGTGGATCGCCGCCGCGGCCGTCCTCGCGTTCGGGTGGCTCTACAGCTTCGAGATCCTCCTCCTCACCGCGGGCGGCGTCATGCTGGTAACGGCCGTCGTCGCGGCGCGGGGAACGGTCCGCTCGGGGGTCGCCCGGCTCGGGCGCATCGTCGGCCTGATGGACGGTGCCGCGCCCCGCGCGCTCGAGCCGGGCCCGACCGCGACGCTGGCGCTCCTCCGCGGGATCTCACTGCTGGCCGTCGCGGGAGCCGTCCTGGTCGCCGCTTTCGCGCTCATCGATCCGTCGCTCGGGCCGCTGTTCGGGTACACGGAGTCCGCGCGCAACGATCTGGCCGGCGCCCACAACACGCCGGTGTATCCGCACATCCCGTTCATCGCGATGTACGTGGCGACCGTGTTCGGAATCGCCGGCGTCGTGAGGATCGTGACGAGGAGCACGGTCACGACCGCCCAGCTCGCGCTCGGCGCCTTCCTCGGGATGGCGCTCGTCGCGCAGCGCCCGTCCTTCTCGGTCAGCGACCCGCAGCACTACCTCTTCTTCGGCCTCGCGACGCTCCTCATCGGCCTGTATCTGACGACGGTCTTCCCTCCGGTCCGCCGTACCTGGTCGTGGCTCCTGGCGATCGGCTTCGCGGGCCTCGTCGCGTCGGTGCAGGTCTACCAGGTGTCGGTGCTGCTGCCGTTCGTTCGCGGGGGGACACCCCAGAGCACCCCCGCGAGCGCGAGCGTGGATGGGACGACCGCACGTCGGTCGGCGAGCGCCGAGGCATCGCTCGCCGCGATCGCCGAGCGCGTCGGTCGCGACCGCCGCTACCTCATGTACCGCCTCGACTACTACAGCGTGCCGGTCCATGGCCGCCTCGGCCTGCGATATGCGAGCTACCACACGGACCTGAACAGCGTGACGACCGCAGAGATCGTCGACCATCTGATCGGTGAGCTCAAGGAACGGGATGCCGTGGTCATCATCGAGAACTCCGAACTGGCGACCGGGAAACGCGCATTCCAGCGAGATGCCATCGCGAACACGCTCGCATGGATCACTTCGGCGCCCATGCCCGGTTCGGACCTACAGTCCGTCATCATCGACAACGACTCGCGGATCCAGGCGTCCCTCCTGCGCTTCCTCCGGGAGGACAGCCGACGACTCATCGAGCTGGACGGCTTCATCGCGCTCGAGCCGAAGAGGTGAACGCGTGCATCTGAACTATCGCAACACGTGCCGGGCGTGCGGATCCCCCGCGCTGACGAAGGTGATCGACCTCGGCGAGCAGCACGTGCAAGGCGTGTTCATCAAGCCCGGCTCTGCGCTGCCTCCGATGCGCCGGATCCCCATGGTCCTCGTGCGCTGCGACCCGACGCGGGACGAGAATGCCTGCGGCCTGCTCCAGACATCCTGCACCGTGCCGCCCGAGATCCTCTATGCCACGTACTGGTACCGGTCGGGCACCAACCGGACGATGCGCAATCACCTCGCAGGGATCGCGCGCGAGGCCGCCGACCTCGTGGGGAAGCCGGACGCGCGCGTGCTCGACATCGGGTGCAATGACGGCACGCTGCTCGCGGCGTACCCCGCCAGCTTCACGAAGTTCGGCGTGGATCCATCGAACGCCATCGAAGAGGTCGGGCCGGACATCGTCGCCGTCCAGGACCGATTCCCGTCCGCCGAGCTGCTCCATCGTCTCGACGGGCGGCCGCTCGACGCCATCACCGCGATCGCCATGTTCTATGACCTGACGGATCCGATCGGCTTCGTCCGGAGCGTGAAGGAGATCCTCGCTCCCGGCGGCGTGTGGATCTTCGAGATGTCCTACATGCCATCGATGCTGCGGACGACGTCGTATGACACGATCTGTCACGAGCATCTCGAGTACTACAGCCTGGCCGTGCTGGAGCACGTCCTCGCACGCGGCGGGATGCGCCTCTTCGACGCGACGCTGAACGACATCAACGGGGGCAGCATCCGCTGCTACGCGACGCATGCGGACAACTTCGACCTTCGGAGCGACACGTTCCGGGACCGCCTCGAGCGGCTCCGCCGTGACGAGTTCGAGATGGAGCTCGACACCGACCGGCCATACCGCGCCTTTCAGGAGGCCGCCGAGGCGCATCGCGACGAGCTGTCGCGGCTCGTGAAGGAGCTGAAGCGGGGCGGGAGCCGTATCCACGTGTACGGCGCCTCGACGAAAGGCAACACGATCCTGCAGTTCTGCGGGCTCGACAGCAGCGTCATCGATTACGCGGCGGACCGGAACCCGGACAAATACGGGGCGCGGACGATCGGGACGGACATCCCGATCATCAGCGAGGATGAATCCCGTGCGATGCGGCCGGATCATTACCTCGTGTTGCCGTGGCACTTCCGGTCGGAGTTCGTCGAGCGGGAGCGTGCGACCCTCGACGCGGGGACGGCGATGATCTTCCCGCTGCCGGCGGTCGAGATCGTCACCGCGCGGTCCTAGCGGGTCCCGTGCCCACCGCGCTCATCACCGGCGTCACGGGGCAGGATGGCCAGTACCTGGCGGAGCATCTCCTTGGCCTGGGCTACCGCGTGGTCGGTGCGACGAGGGGGCAGCAGAACCCGAAGGTGCCCTCCCTGCGCGAGCGTCTCCCCGACGTGGAGCTCCTGCCGGTCGACCTCCTCGACCTCACCTCGGTCGCTCGTGCCATCGAGGCCGCCGCACCGGACGAAATCTACAACCTCGCCGCCGTCAGCTTCGTCCAGTACAGCTTCGACCATCCGCTGCTGACCGCGTCGGTCACGGGCGTCGGGGCACTGACGGTGCTCGAGGCGATCCGGCTCTCGGGGGCACGGTCGACGCGGTTCTACCAGGCGTCGTCGAGCGAGATGTTCGGGTCCGCGCGCGAGTCGCCCCAGAACGAGCTGACCCCGTTCCATCCGCGAAGCCCGTACGCGTGCGCGAAGGCATTCGCCCACCACACGACCGTGAACTACCGGGAGGCGCACGGCCTGTTCGCCGTCGGCGGGATCCTCTTCAATCACGAGTCGCCGCGCCGGGGGCTCGAGTTCGTCACCCGCCGCATCTCCTGGTACGCGGCGGCAATCAAGCTCGGTCGCGAGCGAACGTTGTCGCTCGGCGACATGAGCGTCGAGCGCGACTGGGGCTTCGCAGGCGACTACGTGAAGGCGATGCACCTCATGCTGCAGCGCCCCGTGGCCGACGACTTCGTCATCGGGACCGGCGTGACGCACAGCGTGCAGCAGTTCTGCGCCGCCGCCTTCCGCCACGTTGGGCTGCGCTGGGAGGACCATGTCGTGAGCGATCCAAGCCGGAGGCGGCCCGCCGACGTGATGACCCTGCGGGCCGACGCATCGCGTGCGCGTTCTGAGCTCGGCTGGCGGCCGACCGTCGGCTTCGACGAACTCGTCGCGACGATGGTGGACAGCGACCTTCGCCTGCTGACCGGGCAGACGGGTCCATAGCCGGTCATCGCGGCCGGTAGACTCGGGCGCGACCCCACCACCCCGCGCAGCTGAGGGAGGAGACCGGTCCTGACCATGCCCGACACGGTGCTGTTCGTCCCCACGTACAACGAGCGCGACAACATCGAGCTCCTCCATGCGCAGATCGAAGCGCTCCCGCTGGACCTCGACATCGTCTATCTCGACGACAGCTCCCCGGACGGGACCGGCGAGGTCCTCGACGCCATCGCGGCTCGGTCATCGCGGGTGCGGGTGATCCACCGCCCCGGCAAAGCGGGCATCGGTAGCGCGCATCGCGACGGCATCCGCCATGCGTACCGCGGCGGATATCGGATCCTCGTGACGATGGACTCCGACCTCACCCACTCTCCTTCGCGGATCGCGCCATTCGTGCATCACGCGCGCGACCACGACGTCGTGCTCGGTTCGCGGTTCCTGCGCGACGAGAGCCTCGCCGGCTGGAGCCCGCTCCGCTCGTTCCTCACGCACCTCGGCCATTTCCTGACCCGGACGCTGCTGGGCGTGCCGTATGACGCGACCGGCGGGTTCCGCGTGTATCGCCTCGACCGCATCGACCCCCGGGTGTTCGAGCTCACCCGCTCCGACAGCTACGCCTTCTTCTTCGAGAGCCTCTACCTCATGTGCCGCTACGGCGTCACGGTGAAAGAGCTGCCGATCGATCTCCCACGGCGGACGTACGGCCACTCCAAGATGCGATGTTCCGATGTCATCGCCAGCCTGCGGACGCTCATTCGCCTCTTCGTGACCTCGCCGTTGACGACGCGCACGGTGCGCGGGTTCCGGATCGAGCGACTTCGCCGCGTCGCGTCTGCCCCGGCCGAGGACCTCTAGGAACGCGCGTGGAGATCCGCGGCAAGAGCTGGGACGACTACTGGAGGGACAGCGCACCGCATCGTGGCCTGTATGCGCTGCTCGCGCGAGCGTATCGGCGCTGGATCATCTCGCTGGCGGTCGCGCACTTCTTCCGCAGCACGTTCAGCGACGCCCCCGGCCGCGTGTATGTCCACGCCGGATGCGGCAGCGCGGAGACGGATTCCCGGATCGGCTACCGCGAGGCGACGATCGTGCTGATGGACATCTCGGTGGAAGCGCTCAAGATCGCCCGAGCTACCACGCGATTCCCGAAAGCGCACGTCGTCTGCGGTGATCTGTTCGCTCCGCCGTTCCGGACGTCGTCGATCGACGGTGCCTGGAATCTCGGCGTCGTCGAGCACTTCTACGAGCCCGAGATCAGGCGGATCTTCGCAGGCCTCGGCCGGATCCTCAAGCCCGACGCCAGCGCGCTCATCCTGTGGCCGCCGGTGTATGGCCTCTCGGTCCTCGTCCTGACGTCGTTCCTGTTCGTCGTGAACCGCCTGCTTCGCAGGTCGGTCACGCTGTATCCGGACGAGGTCTCGCGTTATCGCTCGATCGATCAGGCCCGGGGCCTGCTCGCGGGGTCCGGGCTACGCGCGGAGCGGACGCACTTCGGAATCCGCGACCTGTTCACTTACGTCGTGCTGGTCGCCACCCGCGAGCGAGCCCCGGCATCGGCTCCGGAGGCGACCACGAGCTCGTAGAGCGCGAACGCGCCGTCGCGAGCGATCTCGCGCACGTGTTCGTCGAGCCGGAGACGTCCGACCGTGACGTAGGAGAGGTCCAAGAGCACGTAAGCGATCCCGTGCTCCGCGACGAGGTCCTCGACCGGCTTGCGCAGGACCGGCGCGAACTGCTCGAACCGCCTCAGGTCGCCGCTGTGCCCGCCCCAGAGCGTGCTCTTCCCGCTGTGGTAGCAGACGTAGTCCGCATACACGTTCGGGAGGACCAGGACGCCATCGCGCGGCAGACCGGCAACGACCGCAGTGATCCGTGCGAGCTCGGGAGGTGCCGACGAGGTCCGCTCGGTCGCGCGGGTGCGCATGTACACGACGAAGAATCCGATGGCAGCGACGCTCAGCAGCGCAGCCAAGGCGATCGCGATGTCGATCGGGAACGTCAGCCCGCGCGGCCCGACGGCGATGGCCAGGCTGAAGGCCGTCGGGAAGACCGAGGACTTGAGGTAGATGTAACCGGGACCGAAGACGCGCAGCCGTGGGACCGCCGTCGTGAGGACGGCCCACGCCAGCACGGCGATGGCCCACCAGTACATTCGGCCGCCCCACCATTCGGCGGATGGCGGCGGCGTGAGGATCATCGGGATGACGAACGGGTTCTCGCCGATCAGCCGGGCGAACTGCCAGCGGATGCTCCGCCACCGGCGCCCGCGTCGAGGCCGGTCGGCATCGTCGGGCTCGCGATAGACGGGTGAGTCGAGGACCTGATCCGCGTCCCGGTAGGCGATGTTGCGTTGCCAGAAGCGCACCGCGTGCAGATGGTTCTCGATCACCCGCCGGTAGAAGCCGCCCGTGAGAACGAACGCCGCGACGACGCCCGCGACGGTGAAGGCGACGTACCGGGGATCGCCGTAGACGAGGCTGAGCGTGAGCGTCGCGATCCCGAGGGCGACGCCGCCCGTCGGTGACTGCGTGAGCAGCAGTGCGGCCGTGGCAGCGACCGCGAGCGCGCCGACGACGAGCGGCGTGGCGCCGAGCCGGAGCGACGCGGCGTCCGTCTCGGGAAGAGTGAAACGGAGGATGAGGACCACGGCGATCGACGCGAGCAGGGATCCGAGCGTGCGCGGATTCAGGCTCCGTGTTTCGGCGATGAGCTGCGGCACGAGCGCGTAGATCGCGCCTGCGAGCGCGGCGGTCGGCAGATCCTCGGTGAGGCGGTACACGAGGACGTAGAGGAAGAGGAGGTGCGCCGCATCGATCGCGGGCGCGATGAGCCAGAAGCTCGTGCGGACGAAGCGCGCGGGTAGGAGCGCGAGAAGGAGCGGAAAGCCGGGAGCGTAGGACTCGGCCGGATCCTGCAACAGGTACCGCGGCAACCGGATCGGAAAGCGCCGCGCTCTTCGCAGGAAGTCCGCGCTCGCGAGGTAGTACCACGTGTCGACGCCGCTCGGGGAGGCACCCGCGTGCACGAGCACGCGCAGACCGAATGCGAGGAGGGTGAGGCCGGCCCCGACGGCGATGACGTCGAGGGAGCCCACCTAGGCGTTCGCCTCGAGGTAGAGCTGGTCGCCGAGGCCGGTCGCGCGGAGCACGGCGTTGGCGGCGCGCTTGACGAGGCGGCCGGATCCCGTGCGCATCAGCGCGGCGTTGACGGCTGTCCCACGCGGCGTGGTCCGTCCCCGCCCGAAGCGGCGGAGGAGCTCGTACGGATTCACCCCACGGGTGTACGTCCGCGTGGATGCGAAGCCGGACCGCCGGCTCGCGACCGCGATCGACCGCGACGAGAAGAGATGCAGGTGCTCGGGCGGCGCGCATGCCGACCACTCCGCGCCGAGCACGAGCGCGGAAAGGCCTCGACCGTTCGGCGTCGTGGCGTACAGCAGCCCGCCACCCCGCAGCACCTCGCGCGCACGGGCGAAGAAGGTGAGGGGGTACCGAAGGTTGGCGACGATGCCGTCGAAGATCACGACGTCGAAGGAACCGGGCTCATAGGGATGCGTGAGGAAGTCACCCTCGGCCAGCTCGGCGCGGATACCCGCAGCGCGGACGGCGTCGATGGCCGAGCGCGCGATCTCGATGCCGTGCGCCTCCCATCCCAGTTCGGATGCGGCCCGCAGCATCGCGCCCGCGCCGAAGCCGACATCGAGGAGGCGGCCCGTGCAGCGCACGCGGTCGAATCCGCTGACCACCCCGCGGAGGATCGGGAAGACGAAGTCGGGGACCGCGGCCGGATCGCGCGCGTACTCGTAGTGCCTGGCCAGATCCTCGGCCGGCGGCGGGTCCATGACGAAGGTGTGCTGGCAGCGCCCGCAGCGGGCGAGGTCGTATCCGTCCTTTGCCGCGAGGCGATGCGCCATCGCCCCGCAGATCGGGCACAGCGTGCCCCGTTCGGCCACGCCAACGAAACTAATACGCGTGACCGTATCGGGGGCGCCGCTCGTCTCCGTACTGCTGTGCACCTACCAGCAGCGGGAGTATCTGCGCGAAGCCGTCGAGAGCGTGCTTGCGCAGACCTATCGCCCGCTCGAGCTGATCGTCATCGACAACGGCTCGACCGACGGCAGCGCGGAATGGCTGCGACCCCACGCCGAGGACGGCCGGCTGCGGCTCATTGCGCATCGCGTGAACGCGCCGCTGACGCGGCGACTGAACGAGGCCGTCAAGGAGTGCCGTGGCGCGTTCGTCTCGCTCCTCTTCGGCGACGACTACTACCTGCCCGACAAACTCGCCGCGCAGGTCGCGCGGTTCGCCACGCTCGGTGCGGACTACGGCGTCGTGTACTCGCCGGGCTACAGGCTCGATCAGCGGACCGGCGAGCGTCACCGCTGGTCGAGCCTCCACGCGTCCGGTCAGGTGCTCGAGGCGATGCTCCAGAACTACGGGCGTGCCTCCATCAATCCGATCGCTCCCCTCATCCGGCGCGAATGCCTGCTCGAGCATCCGTTCGACGAAAGCGTCCGGCTGATCGCGGACAGCGTGTTCCTCTTCATAGCGCTCAGCTACCGCTTCGAGCACGTCGATGAGCCCCTGTTCGTCATGCGTGACCACGGGGGGAACGTCGGCTGGGCGTACAAGCGCAACTTCGAGGACGGCCGGATCGTGTTCGATCATCTGCAGCGTCATCCGCGGTTCCCGCCGCGCCTGCGAGAACGCATCCTGGACATCAACGCCGTCCAGGCGCGCGACCTTGCGTGGAAGATCGCCCGGTTCGCGGACGACGCGGGCGACGCACGGCGGTATCTCTGGATGGCCGCGCGCTGGCGTCCTCGGCGGATGCTCCATCCCCGGGCACCTGGAGCGCTCGCGCTGTCGCTCCTACCGCGCGCGGTCCGCCGCGGGCTCAGCGACGCGGCGGGCCGCCTGAAGGGACAGGCTCGCGAGCGCGTGTACCGAGAGAACTACTGACGATCCAGCGCGCGGATCGTCCCTATGCTGGCGGCATGGGGAAGGAACGCGTCGCGATCGTCGGCGCGGGCCATGTCGGGCTCGTCTACGCCGCCGGCCTCGCAGAGCTCGGACACCACGTCGACCTGCTCGATATCGACCGGGATCGGATCGCCGCTCTGCGGCGCGGCGACATGCCGTTCTTCGAGCCCGGCCTGTCCGAGCTCGTCCGAAAGAACGTGGCGGCCCGGCGGCTCCGATTCACGACCCGGTCCGCGGACGCCTTGAAGGGCGCCGAGATGGCGTTCATCTGCGTCCCGACCCCGTCCGGGAATGACGGCGGCCTCGACGAGGGACCCCTCCGCCGCGCGCTACAGGAGATCCGCCGCTATGCCCGGCGCGACCGACTGATCATCGTGACGAAGAGCACGGTGTCCGTCGGGATGAACCGGTTCATCAAGGATCTCTTCAAGGATCGCGACGTCCCGGTGGTATCGAACCCCGAGTACCTGCGCGAAGGATCCGCCGTGCGTGACTTTTTCCATCCGCACCGGATCGTGCTGGGCTCCGATGACCACGAGGCGATGGACGCGGTCGCGCGGCTCTACGACGGGATCGATGGTCCGGTGTTCACGACGGATCCCGTCACTGCGGAGCTGAGCAAGCTCGCTTCTAACGCGTTCCTGGCCCTGAAGATCTCGTTCGCGAACTCGATCGCGCGGATCGCGTCGAAGAACGGCGGCGACGGCGCGGAGACCCTGCGCATCGTCGGTACGGACCCGCGGATCGGCTCGCAGCACCTGCGCGCAGGGCTGGGATTCGGGGGGGCGTGCCTGCCGAAGGATCTCGCCGCGATGGAGCATCTCGCCCGCCGCTCGGCCGCGCCGTACGAACTCTTCACCGCGGCGCAGGGCATCAACCGTGACCAGCGCCGGCATGTCCTCGATCTGCTGACGACGAGGCTCGACTCGCTCTCCGGCAGGCGTATCGCCGTGCTCGGGCTCGCCTTCAAGGCCGACACGGACGACGTCCGCGAGTCGCCAAGCCTCGCGCTCATCTCCGAGCTGGAGGATGCGGGCGCCATCGTGACGGCGCACGACCCGAAGGTCCGTCTCCGCGACAGGCGCGCGCGCCCGGCGACGGCGCAGAAACGCACCGCCCTCGCGGCGGCGAAGGGAGCCGACGCGGTCGTGATCGCGACGGAGTGGCCGCAGTACGGCTCGCTCGACCTCGCCAAGCTGAGGCGGGCGATGGCGGGCGACCTGATCGTCGACGCGCGCGGTCTGGTCGATCCGAAGGCGGCGCGGCGCGCCGGCCTGCAGCACATCAGCATCGGATCCTGATGCGCATCCTCATTGCGGGCGGCGCGGGCTTCCTCGGCTCGCGCCTGGTCCCGAAGCTCCTGGCACGCGGGCACGACCTCGTCGTGGTCGACAGCTTCACGACGGGAGTCCGTACGCACCTCGCGGTGCGGCCGAAGCGTGGCAGCCTCCGCGTCGTCCACGCGGACGTTAGCCGCGCCCCGCACGGCCGGTACGACCGCGTCTACCACCTCGCCGCCGCGGCGAGCCCGATCGCCTATGCAGTGCGGCAGGTCGCTACGCTCCAGGCGCACGCCCAGGGGACGCAGCGGCTGCTCGAGATCTGCGAGCGCTCGGGCGCGCGGTTCCTGCTGACGTCCTCCTCGGAAGTGTATGGCGATCCCCTCGTCCATCCGCAGCCGGAGACCTATCGGGGCAACGTCGACCCGACCGGCCCGCGGTCGTGCTACGACGAGGGCAAGCGCTTCGCGGAGGCGCTGGCGGTCGCGTTCGTCCGAGAGCGCGGGGTCGACGCCCGGATCGTCCGGATCTTCAACGCGTACGGACCCGGCATGCGGCCCGACGACGGCCGCATGCCCGCGGCCTTCGTGGTCGCGGCGCTCCGCGGGGAGCCGATCCAGATCCATGGGGACGGCTCGCAGACGCGCAGCCTGTGCTACGTGGATGACACCTGCGAGGGCCTCATCGCGACGATGGAGCGCGGGCGGACCGGCGAGCCATACAACATCGGGCGTCGCGACGAGGTGACGGTGCGGCAGTTCGCCGAGCTCGTCCTACGCCTCAGCGGGTCGTCGTCGCGCATCGAGCGGCTCCCCCAGCGCACGCAGGACGTCTCGCGTCGCCAGCCCGACACGCGCAAGGCGCGGCGCGACCTGGGATGGACGCCGAAGGTGCCGCTGCGCGTCGGGCTGCAGCGCACGATCCGGTACTACCGCGCTCTGCTCGGCATCGGGGGACGCTGAAAGCCGGTGCGTGTCGCGGTGCTCGACAACACCTGCAACACCGCGTACGTCACAACGAAGCTCCTTCGCCGGATCGGATGGTCGGCGGACTTCATCGAAGAGCCGGACATGCCGTTCAACCATCAGGCGGTGTGGGAGGACGTCGACTTCGCGCTCCCCGCCCACGAGGTCGCGTTCAAGCCGCGGGGCGATCGCTACTGGCGCGAGGTGGAGCGGGACCTCGGATGGACGCCACCGGAGTGGATGCGACGCCCGCGTTGGGACACGCTCGCGGATCTCCCCGGCGCGGCCCTCCTGCCGGTACGGCTCGCGCGCGCGATGCCGGCGGCGCTCACGCCTTTCGGCGCGGCAGCGCTCGCGGGGAGCATGCCCCTGGTGCGCTCGCTCCGGGAGTACGCGTTCGCGCTCGTGCTCGGACCGTCGGCGGCGGTGGGCTACCTCTCCGGACGACCGTACGCGGTGATCACGATGGGCTGGGAGGTCGCGACGCTGCCCTTCCTCACGGGCGCGCGGAATCCGGTCCACCGCGCGCGCGCGTGGCTGCAGCGTGCGGCGCTCGGGTCGGCGCGATCGATCCTGGGCATGCCCTCGACGGACCTGCCGTTCCTGAGACGTCTCGGGCTCGAGCCGCTCCTCCAGCCGTTCCCGGTGCCCGTGGACGTCGATGACTACGAGCGGATCGGCGCCGCGACCCGCGAGGAGGTGCTCGGCCCCGAGATCACCGCACGTGCGGCGGGCAAGCTCCTCTTCTTCCACCCCTCCCGGATCTACTTCCCGATCAAGGGCACGGACCGTCTGCTCCGCGCGTTCCGGGAGGTCGTCGACCGCGGTCTCCCCGCGTTCCTCGTGCTGCTCGGATGGGGCGACGACGTCGATCGCGCCCGGGCGCTCATCGACGAGCTGGCGCTCGCCGACAGCGTCGCGATGCTCCCGACGGTCCTGAGCAAGAAGCGGCTCGTGCGGACGATGAACGCGGTGGATGTCGTCGTCGTGCAGCTCGTCCCGCCGGGATACAGCACGCTCGACCGCGAGGCCCTCGCGTGCGGTCGGCCGGTGATCAGCTCGTACGACCCGACCGCTCCGCAACCTCATCCCGCGGACGATCCCGCGCCCATCGTCGAAGCGCGCACGGTCGAGCAGGCTCGCGACGCGATGATCCGGCTGGCCGACCATGGGCTGAGGGAGCGCCTCGGGGCGGAAGGGCGCGCGTGGGTCCGGCGGAACCACCAGGACGCGGCGTTAAGCGCGCTCGAACGACTGCTCTCCAGCGCGGCCTGAGCGTTCCGTGCTCCACCAGTGCAGGACGAACGTCGCATGTGAGAACGCGAAGCCCGCGCGCTCGTAGGTCCGGATCGCCGCGGCGTTCCGCAACTGGGTCCGCACCCGCGCCTCGCGATGGCCCGCGAGAGCCGCCCGGCGCAGGAACTCACGCACCAGCGCGCCACCGATCCCCCGCCCGCGCCCATCCGCGTGCACGTCGAGCAGTTCGAGCCACGCGATCGGCGGCTCCGGTCGGGTCGTGAGCATGCCGACGATCCTGCCGCCCTCACGCCAGACGAGCGCCTCGTCGTGACCCGAGAACACATTGCCGACCCAGCGCTCGTACATGCGCGGGACGGCCGCCGCGAAGGCCGGGTCGCGCGCGAGGCGGCTCCACGCCGACTGCTCGATCGCGAGCGAGACCAGCGCGTGCCGATCGTGCTCGGCCCAGCTCGTCGGTGCCTCCACGCTCGCCGGGGGCGGGTCGGATCTCCGACCCGCGAGGCTGAGCGCGAGCTCGATCCGTACGTCGACCGGATGAGCGCCGAGATCGGACCAGCGGTGGAGCAGGGGCGCGGCTTCGAGCGCGAGATCGACCCATACGCAGTCGAACGAGGATCGATCGAGCACAGCGACCTGCTCGATGTTCGTGCGTTCATCCGCTCCAGGGACGAGCCGGCCGATGCGAAGTCCGAAGAGGGAAGAGTCCCAGTCGGAAGGCATGATCCGGGGCGCCTCGATCGGGGGCATCAGCGCCGTACTGTACGGACGTTGCCTGCGCTTTTGGATCGCCGCGACTGCCCGCTCTGCGCGGGACGACCCGACGCGATCACGTTCCCCTATCGGACCGTGTGGCGGGGCACGGAGTACGCCTACCTCCGCTGTGGCCGGTGTGCCTGCGCCTACGTCGATCCCGTTCCGACGGCCGTGGATCTCGCGCGCATGTACTCGGCGGAGAACTACCACGAGGTCCACTACGAGGAGCTCCAGAGCGAAGGGCGCTACGGCGCATCCGCCAGGCTGGCGCGCCGTCTAGTTGGATCCCGTCGGACGCTGCTCGACTTCGGTTGCGGCAACGGCTCCTTCCTCGTGGCGGCCGCAAAGGAGGGATTCGAGGTCACGGGAGTCGAGTACGAGCCTTCCGCGATCGAGAACGCCGCGCGCAAGAGCGGGCTCCCCGTGATGAGCCTCGAGGAGGTCCGCGCGCGGGCTCTCAGGCCCGAGGTCATCCATGTGGGCGATGTCCTCGAGCACCTTCCGGACCCGGTCGGTGTGATGCGCGTGCTCGAGGGACTGCTCGCGCCGAACGGCGTCCTCTTCCTCGAAGGCCCGCTCCAGAGCAACCCGAGCCTCGTGTACTACGTGTCGCGCGCGGTGAAGGTCGCCAAGCGGCGGCTCGGGCTCGACCGGGCCGCGACGCTTGCGCCCACTCATCTCATCCTCGTGAACGCCCGGGCGCAGCGGGACTTCTTCACCAGGACGCTCGGGCTGCGGTGCACGTACTTTCGGGTGACCGAGAGCGGGTGGCCCTATCTGCTCGAGACCGGGACGCCGCGCACGCCCGCCGGTCTCGTACGCGCCGCCATCGGGCTCAGCGCTCGCGTGCTCGCTCGTGCGCTGCCCGGATGGGGCAACCGCTTTGCCGCCGTCGTGGCGCGCTAGCGGCCCGCGAGCGGCTGGCTCGCAGCCGAAGGGAGACCGATCTGGCACGGCGGGCGGTCGACCAAGGGCTCTACACTGTGGCCACATCAAGGGGAAGGGTTCACGCATGCGACGACGTCTGCTCAGCACACTCGCGCTCGGCGCGATCGCGCTCGTCCTGACGGCGTGCCCGACGGGGACACAGACCCCTGCGGCGGCACCGAAGGCCGAGATCAAGACAGGTAACAACGTCACGGCGAACCTCGTGCCTGAGGCCTCGACGGGCACGAAGGCGATGACCGTCACGTTCGGCAGCGTGAGCACAGCAGGTGAGGTCTCCGTGAAGTCGAGCACGACCGGACCCGCACTGCCCTCCGGGATCACGCTGTCCGGAGGCGGCGTCTTCTACGACGTCGTCACCACGGCGAAGTTCGACAAGGCCACCCTGTGCTTCGAGAACGACAAGGTGACCGCGAAGTCGAAGCTGCTCCACTTCACCGACAGCAAGTGGAACGATCGGACGACGACGGTCACGCCGCCGAAGATCTGCGGCGAGTTCCTGTCGTTTTCGCCGTTCGCGATCGTTGAGGGATGGCTTGCCACGCCGACGCCCACTCCGACCGCGTCTCGGACGGCCACGGCCGCGCCGACACCGACGCAGGCCCAGGCCACGCCGACACCCGCGCCCGCGACCCCAACGCCGGTCGCGACGACGGCGGCGCCGACGCCGACCATCGCGCCGACGCCGACCATCGCGCCGACGCCGACCATCGCGCCGACACCGACCGTCGCAGCAGCCCCGTACGCGGGCTACCGATTCGCGGCGAACGCGACGGGTGCCGTGCCGCCCGGCTTCACGCGATACGGAGCGACCGTCAAGGACGCCGCTTCCGGAGCGCCGGTCGTCGGCGCGTGCGTGTACACGGGCCCGCCGGCGGGCTGCCCGAGGGCCGGCGCGAACACGACGGACTCGAGCGGCTTCTTCGCCGTCGACCTGCCGTCCGGATCCGAGTTCGCGTTCAACATCCAGAGCGACCCGAACAACGCGATCTACGCGGCGATCCTCGAGCGCCGTCTCCCGGCCGGCACGACGAACCAGCTCACGATGACCCACAAGTAGCCACAGGCGGATCCACTAGCGAAGAGGCCCCGGGTGACCGGGGCCTCTTCCCTTTGTCAGAGCCGGTAGTCGAAGAGCGGGTCCGTCCCGCACGATGTGCGGATCCGGACGAGGACCATGTCGCCGTCGCTCGCCCGCACCTCGCCGCCGCCCTCCTCGCCGCGCAGCGTGATCGCGTAGTTGAAGAACCCGGACGCGCGCGGCGGCCCGCCGAGCCGGTACAGGGGCGCGGCACGGTGGAAGTACGTGTAGCCGCCCTGGAACTCCGGCAGCACTGACTCGACCTTCAGGCCGCAGAGGTCGGGGACGCCTCGCGCCGTCAGCAGCAGCCGGTTCACGGAGCCGGGGTCGTCGTACGCGCTCGCATCCGGGGTCTTCCACGGCCGCAGCTGCTCCTGCGCGTTCGCCGCGAGGCGATCCCCCTGCACGCCGAGCGCGCGGAACGTCAGCCCGCGGAAGGTCACGGCCGATGCGGCCGAGGCCACCACGAGGACAGCGGCTGCCGCCGCCGCGATCCACGCCCGTCCGCGAAGGAGCCGCGGGGCTTCATCGATGCCGATCCCCGCGAGGGCGCCGACCAGAGGTAGGGCCGGCAGGATGTACCGCAGCTCCTTGTGCGGCGCGGCCGAGTGGACGAAGAAGAACGCGAGGGCTACGACCCAGAGATCCGTCGCGCGCTTCCATGCGATCGCGGCGAGCGCCGCCGCGACGACGATCGCTGGGCCGATCGCCGTTACGAGCGAGCGGAGGTAGAAGTCGGCCGGCGGGTAGTACCACTCCGGGAGCGTCGTGACGGCGGCGCTGCCGAAGGTCGCCGTCAGATCGAGCCGCCCGAGGTTGGTCGTGATGTAGAGCGGCACGGATCTGAACGGAGCGCCCCACGCGACGAGGTCGAGCAGCCCGTAGGCCGCGGCGGCCACACCCAGCGCGATCCCTGCCACGCGGATGTCGGCCGGACGCCGCCGCCACAGCAGGACGGCCAACGCCGCGACCGCGAAGACCGCGTTCTGGAGACGGAACAGGACCGCGACCCCGAGGAGCGCCGCGCCGAGGGCGCGGTCGCGGGGCGGGGCTTCGCGCGGGAGCAGGAGCGCGAGGCCCAGCGTCGCCGGCAGCGTCGAGGCGTTCTCGCTGAGGGCGCGCGGCGCCAGGTAGATCGCGAACGACGTGAGCGCATAGAGCGATGCGCCGGCGGCCGCCGCGACGGTCGACGCGCCATAGCGACGGGCGAGCAGGAACGACGCGTAGCCGGTCGCGACGCTCGCGGCGGAGAAGAGGAGCGCGGCGAGATCGAGGTAGACGTCGGGGTCGCGAAGGCCGATGAGATCCGTGAGCTTCAGGTACGCGGCGATCACGCCCGGGAACGCCCAGTTGCGGGCGCCGAGCAGGAACTCCCAGGGCATGATCGCCTGGCCGAACACGAAGCGGTGCGCGGGCTCGAAACTCTGGTAGATCTCGTCCGGCCAGAAGATGCCGTCGTCGGTGAGCGAGATCCAGGCGCGGAGCCCGCCGCCGAGGACGAGGCTTCCGACCAGGAGCATCAGGCCCACCCGATGCGACCGCGTCCGCTCTGAGGGGGCTGGCGCAGGCGCGCGTGCCCGGGCGCGGCCGCGCCGACGGGCGCTCACCGGTCTACGGGCCGGTCGGGCTCGGAGGTGCCGGGCTGGGTCGCGGGCTCGGTGACGCTGTCTGCGCCGGGGCGACCGGCGTCGGCAGTGGCGGACATCCGCCGCCTCCGGGCTTGAGCAGGACGTCCATGAGGACGCCCTTCGCGGTCACTTCCTTGCTTTCGTAGTCCTTCGCGCAGATCAGGACCGGCCGGTCGCGCGCTGGATACGGCCCCACGACCATCTCGCCTGAGGCGCTACCGGTCCCGATACGGACGGTGGCGGGCTGGCGCGCTTCGGGGGTGTCGATGCCCTTGCCCGTCGTGTCGTCCTTCACCTCGAACGTGATGGTGAGCGGCACGAGCCGGAGCACGTTCGACTCGGCAGCCGCGAACGATCGGCCGTAGCCCGCCTTCTGGGCGACGACGCGGACACCCCGCGGTAGGGCGCGCATCTCGTATGAACCGTCCGGCGCCGTGATGACCGAGCGGCTGCCGTATTGGACCGCGATCCCCGCGATCGGCGTCTCGTCCGTGTCGTCGATGACCCGCCCTCGCGCGTCGACCGAGTTGAGGAACGCGCCGACGAACGCCACGACCGGGACGAGCAGCAAGGGCAGGAAGGGCGCGTAGTGGCGCCGCAAGTGCGCGATCACGAGGCCACTAGCCTATCGGGCCGCGCGCCTCGGCGCCGCCCATACTGCGACCAATGGCGCAGCGCAAGCGCGATCGACAGCGACGCCGCGCGCGAACGCCAGCGGTCGCATCCGCAGCAGGCTCGAACCAGCGCGAGCCGGCGACCGAGGGGACGTCCGCACCCGCCGCCCGGTCGTGGCAGGCCGCACGAGCGAATGCGCTCGCGCTCGTGATCGGCGCGACGATCGTTCTCGGCGCGCTCGTCCTCTACGTGGCCACGGCGGCGCGGGACATCGTCCTCGGCGACACGCCCGAGCTCACGGCCGTCGCCCTGACGTTCGGCGTCGCGCACCCCCCCGGGTACCCGGTCTTCACGATGCTCGGCTGGCTCTTCGGGCAGCTCCCGGTCGGTCCCCTGCCATTCCGCATCGCGTTGCTGTCGGTCGTCGCACATGCGGCAACGGTCGGCGTCGTGTACGCGATGACCCTCCGTTTCTCCCGCAGCATCGGCGCGGCGGCGGTCGCCGCAATCGCGCTCGCGACGGAGCCGCTCTTCTGGTCGTGGTCGCTCGTGGCCGAGGTCTTCCCGCTGAACGACCTGCTCGCGGTCACGATGCTCTTCCTCGCGGCGCTCTGGCACGAGCGGCCTGAGCGCGGGAAGCTCCTCGTCGCCGCGGGGCTCGTCGGGGGGCTCGGCATGGCCCACCACCAGACGATCGCGCTCCTGTCGCCGGCGATCCTCTACCTCATGTGGCGGCGCCGGGACGTCCTGCTCAGGCGGCAATGGATCCTGGTGAACACGGCGATCGCGTTCATCGTCGGGCTCGCGCCCTACCTCGAGCTGATGATCGCGGCCGCACGCCGGCCGGCGTGGAGCTGGGGGGACCTGCAGGGACCCGCTGACCTCGTCCGGCATGTCCTCCGATCGGAGTACGGGACCGGGACGCTGCTCGCGAACCCGAACTTCGTCGGCGGGTCCGCGCAGGACCGGATCCTCGCCCTGCTCGCGGCGCTCGATCCCGTCCAGTGGATCCTCCTCGTCGCAGGCGGGGTCTACGCGTGGCGCGTCCAGCGCTGGCTGGCGACGTATCTGCTGATCGGCTTCGTCCTCGCCGGTCCGGCGTTCGCGGTGTACTCGCAAGCGAAGCTGGTCGAGGACGTCGCTCGCGCGATCCTCGAGCGGTTCTTCCTTATGTCCCATGTCGTCGTCGCACCGCTCGCCGGATACGCGGTGCTCTGGGCGGCGGGTCTCGCCGCCCGGGTGCGGCTGCCTGAACGCGCCATGAAGGCGGCGTTGCCCATCCTGGCGGCCGCGGCGGCGCTCGCGCTCGTCCCCCTGAGCTACCGCGACGTCGACCAGAGCACGAACCGCGTTGCCCGCTCGTTCGGCGAGGACATTCTCGGCACGCTGAAACAGCGGACAATCTTTCTCGCGGCCGGCGACCCGGTCGTCTACACGGTCCAGTACCTCCAGACAATCGAGGGGCTGAACGCCGACGTAGCGGTCATTGTGCTACCGCTGCTCCCGGCGGACTGGTATGTGCGCGAGCTCCGCCGCGCCCATCCCGATGTCACGTTCCCCGACGACCGATACGTGCCGGGATCCGCCCAGTTCCGGCGGTTCGTCGACGCCAACTTCGGCAGGCGCCCCTTCAGCGCGCTCGGCGACCTTCCGGACGAGAGCACGAAGGGCGTTTATCGCTTCGTGTCGCGCGGGCTCGTCTTCGACGTGCGTCGCTACGAGGAGGAGATCCTCCTGGACGACATGGTGTCGGGGACCGAGGAGGCCGTCGCGAGATACCGCATCCCGACCGGCGACGACGTCAACGGGCCGGGGCGCGCCTGGGAGCGCCTCACGCTCGTCGACTACGCCAATGCCTACTACCGCGTGGGCAGGGAGTACGAGATCTCCGGCGAACAACGAAGGACGACCAACCCGAAGCTATCCGCCGAGCTGCTCGAGAACGCGCGCAGGTGGTATCGCCGGGCACTGGAGGTGAACCCCGCACTCGCCGAGGCGAAGAGCGGGCTAGCGAGGCTCTCTGGCTGAGCTCACAGCTTGTCCAGCACCTGCTTCAATCGTCGCGCGTCGGTGTTGTCGGGTTGGCCCCTCAGGAGGTCCTCCACGATGGATCGAGCTTCGGCCGTGTTGCCCTTGTCGATGAGGATCGCGGCCAACTGAAGGCGTAGGTGTGGAAGCCCGAAGCGGGCGACGCCCTCCCGCGCCAGCGCCTCGGCCCGATCGAGATCCTTGAGCTGCACATACGCCGACGTGGTCGTGAAGAACGTCGACGCTTCAGGCGACGGTCGGTAAGCCAGGGCGCGCTCACCCTCGGCCGCGGCGCGTCGGTAGTCACCGCGCTCGTAGGCCGCCGTAGCCACCATCTCGCGGGCCTCGCCATCGTACGGATCGGCCTGCATCGCGCGCTCCGCCGCGGCGAAAGCGGCGTCGCGATTGCCCAGGGTGCTCCAAACGACCGCGAGGTTCTTCCACGACGTCGGATGCCAGGGCTGCGCACGAGCGGCGATCTGGAACGCGCTGAGCGCCGCCACAGGCTGTCCCGCGCGGTGCAACGCGGCACCGTAGGTCGACCAGCTCTCAGGACGGCGCGGGTCGGCCGAGACAGCGTCCCGGCCATACAGGAACGCCTCGGGACGCCCAGCGACCGAGTACGCCTCGCTCGCGAGCACCGCTTCGCCCGCGGCCAGTCGAGGGAACACGCCGACGAAGGCGAGCACGAGGGCCCCCGTCAGTGCGACGACGCCGACAAGCCGGGCGGCCCTGGGTCCCTCGATGCGTCGCAGCGTGGGTGCACTGACGACCGTAGCCCCCGCGATCGCTCCTGCGGACGTCCAGAGCATCCAATCCACCACGATCTCGGTCACGTTCACGAGCGCCTGGCCCAGATAGGCAACGAGCGGGACGAGCGCCAGGGCGGCAAGGTGATCCTGTCGCGCGAGACGGAGCGCACGGCCGACCGCGAGCAGGACAAGAAGGAGCAGTGAACAGATGCCCGCGATGCCAGCGCTCGTTGCCATGTACAGCCAGATGTTGTGGGTGGAGTTCTGTAGTTCACCTGTCTTCGTCGAGGACTCCGAGCGGCGCGAGGGGTATGTGACAGCGAAATTGTCCGGACCGAAGCCCAGGATCGGGCGTTCAAGGAACGCCGACCCCGCCGCCTGCCAGATGTCGAGACGGTCGACGATCCCCGGATCGGACGCGAGCCGCGCGGGGTCGAGGCGCGCCGCGATCGGCGACACGACCATGGTGACCGCGAGGACGCCCGCGAACGCGAGGGAGCCGATGCGATGCGGGCGCCCGAAACGGGGGATCAGTAGGGTCAGCACGATCACGGCCAGCCATCCGGCTCCGATGGCGAGCAGGCCGGCACGAATGGCCGTTACGTAGAGCGCGGCGACGCAGCCGAGCCCGATCAGGCCGGCCGCGATCCGCCACCAGGACAGAGTTCGGCCATTCGCGAGCGCTGCGACCGCGAGCGCGCTGACGCCGACCACTGATACGTAAGCGCCGGCGAGGTCCGGGTTCCCCATCGTGGAGATGGGTATGCGTGTCTCCGCCTGCGCGAACCGTAGCGGATCGAGGCCGATCCGCTGCAGGAATGCATACCCCAGGACAGGCACGGCCACCCCGATCCCGACGGTCGCCAGCAGGCGCAGCGAGCGCGGATCCCGGAACAGCGTCGCCACGGCGAGATACAGCAAGGCGTTGTCGAGCGTCTGCGTGAGGCCCATGTAGCGCCGGTAGACGCCGAAGAGCGCCAACAGCGGATCGGCCGCGAACGGCGTCGCCACGGCGAAGGCGGCGACGACCGCACCGACGCCAAGGTGGAGAGGCGACCAGAAGAGGACCGCCCTGCCGTGTCGGGCCACGAGCCACACGAGCAGGGCGGCGATCACGAGGCTGCTGGCGTGAGCCGCGACGCTCTTCGGCAGCGTGAACGTGTCGGCCGAGCGGGGATCGAGCAGGAGCACGATCAGCATGATCTTCGCGAGGACGAGGACCTGCGCGATGGCGAAGACCGGGTCGCCCGTCAACTGCTGGAGATGATCCTCAGCTGACTGGTGGCGCTGCTTGCGGGCCAGTGAAGTGCTCCTTCAAGGGAGGGGCCGGAGCCCTTGCGGGCTCCGGCCCTCCTCTTCCCGTGCGAGGGAGTCGGATTGCTAGATCGCTAGATCGCTAGATCGCTAGTAAATGCCCAGCGTGTCGGACACGGTGATCGTGCAGGTCGTCGTCCTGGTCGTACCGCTCACGGTCGCGGTCGCCGTGTAGGTGTCCGTGCCGTTCGCGGTCGCGCTGGACGACTTCACCGTGTACTGCGCGATGCCACTGCTCGTGGTCTGTGGCGACGTGGTCAACTGCGTGGTATAGGCGCCGGTCCCACTGAAGGCCACAGAGATCCCACTCGTGGTGGCGAGGTTGTTGTTGTTGTCCACCACGCTGATGGTACCGATCGCGGTGGACGAGCCGTCAGAGATGATGTTGCTCGGGTTGAAGCGGCACGCGATGGTCGCTGCGCCGGCTGCGTTGAACGTGATGTCCGCCGTTGCGGAGCTCACCCCCGAGCCGCTGTACGTGACGGTGCATGTGGTGGCAAAGGACGACTTGAAGATGAACCGGGCGTAGCCCGTGTCCTCACCGACCGCTCCGCTGTAAGCGGAGAAGGCACCGCTGGTGGATGTCTTCGCGGCCGTCGTCCCGTCCGAGAACGTCACGTAGCCGGTCGACGCATCCGCCTTGGTGCCGTAGCAGTTGGTGCCCAGGGTCGCGGTCACGGTGACCTGGGACGCCGACGTGGTCAGCGGGTTGCCGTTGGCGTCCTGGAGCTGGACCGTGACGCGCAGGGTCGCGACGCCGTCTGCCGACTTCGGCGAGGCGTTGGCGACCACTGCGAGCTTGTTCGCTGAGCCGCTCAGGACGGTCGTCAGGGTCGCGGAGCCGGTCGAGATGCCGGTCGTGCCGGTGCTAGCCGTCCAGGTGCAGGTGCCGGGGGTGCTGGTCGAGGTCACGGAGAAGTAGGCGACACCCGACGTGACGGTCGTCGGGCCACCCGAGCCACCGCTGCTGATGTTGCAGACGGCCGAGCCCGTGTCGCGCGAGAGCGTGACGGAGGTCGAGCTGTCGCTAGAGATGACCACGCCGTTCGCGTCAGTCACGTCGACCTCGACGAGGGCGTTCGACGAGCCGTCGGCGCTGATGGTGCCGGGGTAGAACGAGACAACGAGCTTGGCCGCTGAGCCGGCCGCCTGGATCGTGATGCTCTGCGTGCAGCCGGTGAGCGAGCCGGAGCTGACGGAGATGACGCCGGTCCCCGTCGATGTCGACGGGTAGTACGCGGACAACGCCACGCCGCTCTGCGCGGTGCGCTGGAACTCCGCCGTGGCCGAGTCCTGGTCAGGCGTCGTCCCGCGGGCGGTGAGGAGCGTCGGCGTGTTGTTCGTGAAGGTGATGGACGTGGCGCTGTCGTTCGCCACGGTGTTGTTGCTCGAATCCTTGAGCGTGGCGGTGATGGTGAAGGTGTCGCTGGTGCTGGCGCCCGCCGTCACCGTCGTCTTGCTGCTCGTGCAGATGATCTGCGTGGCCGCGCCGAAGACCGTGATCGAGGCCGAGGCCGTGAGGCCGCTGGCGCTCGCCACGACGGAGCACGGCTGGGTGGACGAGTTCACCGCGGTCGCGGCGAACAGACCTGTGTTGGTGACCGCGCCGCAGCCGCCGGTGACCGTCCACGAGACGGTCGAGCCCGCCGGCGCGCCGGTCGCCGTGAACTGCTGCTGGCCGCCGACCGGCTGCGAGGTCGAGGTCGGCGAGATGGTGAGCGCACCCGTCGCCGCGGGCGTCGTGTTGACCTGGTAGTAGCCCTCGGGACGGAGCATGAGGCCGCTCGCGATGAGGCCGACGTCACCGTTGAAGGTGGCGGCGACACCCGCGCCCGTCCCCGCAGGGACGGTGAAGTTGTAGATGAAGAACCCGTTCTGTCCCGGGTTCACGCCCGCGGAGACGCTCGCGTAGACGGTGGTCGATTGCCACCCTGAGGCGTAGGCCGCGTTCGGCGACGCTACGTTGCAGGTGGTCTTGTCCGACAGGCACACGAGGAGCCCGACGATGCCGGGCGCCCACGCCCGCGTGCCGTCGTTGAAGAAGATGGCGGAGAACTGGCCCGCTTCACCGGCAGCCTTGTTGGTGAATACCGACTCACCGGCGTAGCTCGAGCTGTACCCGCCACCTGCGAGGGCGTTCGCGCTTGCCGTCCCGCCGGTCGTCAGCATCAAGCTGAGAGCGATCGAGAGCGACAAGGTCGCTGTGACGATCCTTCGCATGACTTACTTCCTTCCTTCCGAAGTTTTCGCTGGGCTGTGATCGCGATCGCGGGAGACCGCTAAAGACGAATGAGTGCGAATCCGTTCCGCATGTCCCCGTCCTGGTCGGTCACCTCCTTTTCGGGCTGTCTGGTGCCCCAGGCGACCGCCCGGGGACCCCTGCGGATCGGACGCGAGAGCCGCCCAGGCGGGGACAAGCCGCCGCTGGGCTGCCGAGCCAAGGTTGTACCAGAAGCAGCCATAGGCTGCCAACGGCCATCCGACGGCCCGTTGCTCCCTAGACGAAGGATGGCCCACGTTTGTCGCATTCAGCGACCTCCGGCCGGGAGCGTGACGAAGAACGCTCCCGAGGCCGGGTCCTGGGCCCAGGCCCTGCCAAAGACGTCGAAGACCGGCATAGACATGCCCCCCGGGCCGTGCAGGGCGAGTGCCGACCGGGCCGCAGGGCCGAACGTCACCTCGCCGCCCGCGCGGCTGACGTACCAGACCTCACCCGAGGCGCTGACGACGAGGCGGTCGATCGCCCGCCCGACGCCGGCGACGGTCTCGACGCGTGAGCCGCGCATTGCGAGGACCTGGCCGGTGTCGGTGCCGACCCAGACGCCGCCCTTCGGATCGACGGCGATCGCCGTGATCGATCCCTCATGCGGGAAGACGAGCTCGGTCAGCTTCGCCGTCAGCGGGTCGTAGATGTCGAGCACGCCGCGGTCGCGCGGCGCGAGGAGAACGCGCCCCGTCAGGTCGACGCCGAGCGCCGAGAACCGCGTGCCGCCGACATCGACGATGTCCGTGCTGCGCGTCCGCGGGTCGAACGACACGAGGCCGAACCCGTCGACGACGAGCCAGAGGCGATCGTCCGGTGACGTCACGGCATCCACGACCAGCGGAAGGAACGGCATCGGGTGCGCCGTCCACCGCTCGTTGCGGACGCTGACGACGTACAGCGCGCCGTTCGTCGCATCCGTGAGGTAGACGTATCCGGGGCTCGGCAGGATCGACGTGATGCGCGCCGCCTTCGGGAGCGACGCGACCGTGAAGACCTCGCCCGTCGCCGTGTGCAGCGCGGAGAGCTGGTTCGCGCCGTCGATCGCCCAGATGCGCGCCGCGTCGCCCGCAACGCGCGTCGCGCGCCCGGGCTTCGCCGGCTCATAGAGATACGTGTCGCCGGTGAGCAGACGTGCGCCGGTCGGGACGAGCGACGGACGCTCGACGGGCTCCTTCGCGGCGACCGGCTCGCTCGGCGCCGGCGAGGCGCTCACGCCGGGCGACGCCGACGGCGATGCGCTCGGAGCGGCGCTCGTGCCGGGCGAGACGGACGGCGCCGCGCTCGCGGGCGCGCTCGGCGACGGCACGGTCACGACGATCGACGGATTCGCCGGCTCGGAGCTCGGCGCGGCCGCGGTCACGCCGGGCAACGCCACGACCTGCACGCCCGTGGTGCCGATGACCGCGAGCTTTCCGGTGAGGCGATCGAACGTGAGCCCGGTCCCGGCGGGCGCGTTCACCTCGGTCTGGAGCGTGCCCTCGGCGTTGAACTGGGCGATGCGGCCCTGGCCCACGACGTCTGTGAGGACCGCGTAGCCGCCGTCGGAAAGCGGGGCGATCGCGCGCGCCGCGCCCTTCAGCGCGACGCCCGGACCCGCGCTGAAGCTCACGAACGCGCCGCCGTTGCGCTGAGACAGGATCGCGAAGTGCGGCGAGCTCGCTGAGAACGTCGCTGCGATGCCGCCCGCGACACGTTCGATCGGGCGATACGTGGCCGCATCGACGAGCGTCGTGCCCTGCGACGACACGAGGAGCGCGCGCTTGCCGCCGGGCTCGATGATCATCTGCCGCGGCGCGACGTCGAGCTGGTTCACCGTCTCGACCTTCTTCGTCGCGGGGTCGATGACGGTCACCGCGCCGCTGAGCGGCTTCGCGCTCGCGGCCGCCGAGGGGGCCGGGCCGCCGCCGGGGACCTCCGCGATGACGGATGCGACGTGGACCTTGCCGGTCCCGTCGACCTGCAGGCTCGTCGGCGTCCCGGGCACCGCGACGGTCTGCGTGGCGACGACCGTGTTGCTCACCGTGGAGATGGACGTCAGCGTCTTCGCCTCGCCGTCGAGGACGAGGACCTCGTCCGTGCGCTCGCTCAGGGCGAGCGCGGTGGGCCGACCGCCGACCGAGATGACCGACCGCGGCGCGAGGGTGACCGCGTCGAGCGCGGCGACCAGCCCCTCCTGCGAGTGCAGGACGTAGAGCGTGCCGCTGCGGGTGTCGAAAACCGACGCGACGATCGCCGCCTCGGGCGCCGGCGTCGCGATCTCCGGGCCGGGCTGCTGGGGCACGGCCACGAGCAGGGCGATGGCGACCGCGACGGCCACCGCGGCGCGGAGCGGCAGGCTGGTGGGGCCGAAGAGGGGCCGCCGGCCGGCCGGGACGGGCTCGCGCCGGTAGCGCTCGAGCGCGACGTCCACCCGGGCCGACGGGGCCTCGAGCGGGAGGGCCGCCAGGGCGGCGTCGAGACGGCCCCAGGCGCTCGCGTCCCCGCGGCAGCCGGCGCAGCCGGCCAGGTGGGCCTCGGCGACCTTGGCGGAGGCGGGGTCGAGCTCCCCATCGGCTTGGGCCGAAACGAGGGCCAGGGCGGCCCCGCAGGAGAGGAGCGGGCTGTCGGCTAGCTCCCGGTCGAGCGCCACGAAGGCGCTGACGGCCTCTGCGCACGCGGCGCAGGCGAGGGTGTGGCGGTCGAGGGTAGCGACCTCGGCGGGGGCGAGCTCCCCGTCGACGTAGGCGGAGAGCGTCGCCTGGGAGGGGTGATCCACGCTGCTAAGACGTCCGGCGGGGCGGCCTTGTCGCGCGGGCAGGAAGGAAGCGCGTTCCGCCGGCGCAGGGCGCCTGAGCCTTCCCTACGTCATGCGTCGGGCCGGTAGAGCTCCTTGAAGGCCGACCGGGCCCGCGCGATGCGGCTCCGGACCGCCGTGAGCGTCGCGCCCTGGATCTCCGCGATCTCCTTGTAGGAGTAGCCCTCCACGGCGTGGAGGAGCAGCGCGACGGCGTTCTCCGGGGGGATGGTCCGGAGAACGGCCTGGATCTCCTGGCGCTCGCCGGTCGTGGCCGAGCCGTCGCCGAGCTGCGGCTCGTCCTTCGTGTTGCGGATCCGCTCGACGCGCAGCCACTGGAAGCGCTTGCGCCGCCGCAGGTGGTCGATGCCCGCGTTGCTCGCGACGCGGTACAGCCACGGGAGCACTTTGGTCCCGCGCTCGAGCGTCGCGAGCGCGGTGAACGCCTTGGTGAACGCATCGTGCGTGACGTCGTCGGCCGTCTCGGGATCGCCGAGCAGGCGCAGGAGGAACGAGTAGATGCGCGACTTGTACGCGGTGTAGAGCGCGTCGAACGCCTCGTGGCGCGACTCGGCCGCGAGGGCGAGCAGCTGCGCGTCCGAGAGGCCGCCCGCCGCGGGCACGGCGTGCGGCGACGCTCGGCCGTCCGACCTCAGGGGGGAGAACGCCAGGGCGACGGCGCGCACCGCCGAAGCCTAACGGCCGAGCATGATGTTGAGTACGGAGTCGCTCGTCGGGTGGATGCGCTTCACGATGGGCTTGAAGCCCTCCTTCGTGAAGTGGAGGTCCCATTCGAGGTCGCCCTTCGGCAGGTCCGCGTAGTACACGCCGCGCCCGTCGGTGCGCGGGCTGTGCTCGCGGCAGCCGTTCGGTCCGATCTCGATGCACGCGCCCACGATCGGCAGGCCGAGGTCGTCGACGACGACCCCTTCGACGCGGTACGCGTCCGGCCGCCGCGCGGGCGTGGGCGTGGCAGGCGCGAGCGTGGGAGCGAGCCGGACGGGCTGGCCGTCGGGCGCGATGCCGAGGATGGGCGAGGCGCTCGGGTCGGGCAGCGTGCCCGGCACGTTCGTCGCCGCCATGCCCCAGGCGAGGACGCCGACGGCGAAGAGCGCGGGCACGCCGAGGGACAGGGCGACCCACCACGTCTTGTCGCGGAGGTCGATCCTCATGAACGTCCCTTCCGTATCTCATTGGCGGGGGTGGAAGGGGGCGGAGCCCCCTGCGAGATCTAGCCTACGGCACCGGGAAGCCTTCGGAGATCATCGCGGCGGCGCGGTGCTAGCGTGTGGTCAGAACGACCACAGGGAGACAGGGCGAATGAGCGAGCGTGCTCCCGCGCGACGGCGGACAGCGAAGAGGGCGACCACGACGTCGATCCACTTCCGGATGCCACCGGGCCTGCACTCGCGGCTCCGACGCTTCGCCGAGGAGCGGAGTCTCGGCGAGGCCGAGGCTCTCCGCCTCGCGGTCTCCGAGCGGCTGAACCAGATCGACGACGAGCGCGAGCTCGCGGATGCCGAGCGCTGGCAGTTCGAGCAGGCCTACGCGACGTTCCAGCGGTACCTCGAAGGCAAGGAAAAGCTGGTCGGCTGGAAGGACATCGAGCGGACCATCGGGCGCGCGCTCGGGAAAGGTCGACGCGCACGCCGCCACGGAACGTAGCGCGTGCCGACCGTCGCATATGCCGCGACATTCGAGCGCGAGCTGGCCGCGCAGGTGGTCCATCTGGCCGAGCATGGGGGCGCGGCATTGGTGGACCGGCTGAAGGACGACCTTGCTCGGCTTCGCGATCTGCTCGCGCGGTTCCCGTGGTCAGGCACCGAGCTGACGAGCGAGCGCGACCGCAGGCTCCGAAAGCTGAAGCTTCGGCACGCGCCGTTCACGGTCTGGTACATCGTCGACCCGGTCGCCGATCGGGTCATGCTCACCCGGCTCTTCCATGGACGACAGCGCACCCCTGGGCCGCGCCTGCCGTAGCGACCATCCGATGTACGCATGTACCTTTAGATAGACAGATACGGCATAACTGCCTAGTATATTAGCCATGAGCAAGCACACGCGACCGGTCTTTCCCAGGCAGCGCCGCCAGGCCGAGGCCCTCGGGGAGCGGCTGGCGCTGGCTCGACTGCGCCGGCAGGTCCCGCAGACCGAGATGGCGGAGCGCATGGGGATCGCGCGTCAGACGCTGATCAAGCTCGAGGCCGGCGATCCGAGCGTGGGGCTCAGCGTGTTGCTGCGCGCGCTGGACGTGCTCGGCCTGTCGGGTGACATCGACGGGCTCGCCGCGGATGACCAGATCGGCCGGCGCCTCGAGGACCTGCGGCTCAGTCGAGCACCACGCCGGCGCGGGCCGTCGCGCTCGGTCAGATGACCCTCGACGTCCACCTCGACAGCCCTCCCTGGAGCGCGTCGTCTCGACCGCGGAGTACTACCGGCTGACCGCGGCGTTCTCGGCGTAGCAGGCTTCCGCTCGCGATCCGCGCGCGCCGTGAGCGGCGCGCTACTTGTACGTCAGCTTCTCGATCGTGCGCTGCGGCGCGCGCTCGGTGCCGATGCCGCTGATGAGGTACACGCCGAACGGCGTCGCGACGAGCTTGCCCATCGCGCGTGGCATCGACGGCGCGGGGAACGCCGACCACGCGTTCGTCCGCGGGTCCCAGACCTCGGCGTCGTTGAACGGCAGGTAGTCCTGGCGACCCGGCTTCTCGATCGAACCGCCGACGACGAGCACGCGCCCATCCGGAAGCAGCACGGCCTGCTCCGCGAGACGCGGGCTCATGAGCGTCCCGGCGTACGCGAGCTCGCCGGTCCGGTGGTCGTAGCGTTCCGCCGTTCCCGACGCACCGTACTGGCCACCGATGAAGAGCACGTCGCCGTCGGGCAGCACGACCGTCGCGTGATCGACGCGTGCGACGGAGAGGTCGGCGCCCTTCGTCCATCGATCGGCCCGCGGGTCGTAGATCTCGGTCGTCTTCGTCGGGAGACCCTTCCCGTCGAGCCCGCCCGCGACGATGACGCGACCGTCCGGGAGCGGCGCGATCGAGAAGCGGATGCGCGGCTCCCGCAGCGGCGCGGCGAGGCGCCACTCGTCGAGGACCGGGTCGTAGATCTCCGTCGAGGCGAGCGGGCGCTCGTTGAAGTTGCCGCCGGTCGCGAGCACGCGGCCGTCGGCGAGGATCGTCGCCCCGTGATCCGACCGCGCCTGGACCATGCGCTGGCCGGGGATCCACCTGCCCGGGTACGGGAGGAACACGTCCACGCGGTCCGTCGATCCGAAGCCCTTGCCCGCCCAGAGCACGCCTCCCGCGACCACGACGCGCCCGCTCGGCGTCATCGTCGCGGTCTGGTGGAGCCGGCCGGGGACGCGGTCGGCCAGGCGAGTGACGAGCGCGGTCGCCGGATCGATGAGCTCGGTCGTGGGGTTCGTGACGTTCGGGTCGTCCTGATCGAACCCGCCGAAGACGGCGATCTTCCCGGTCGGCAGGGCGAGCGCCGTCGCGTACGCGCGGGGCCGGTCGAGCGACGCGGCGACGGACCACTCACCGGTCCGCGGCGCGGGCGCGAAGGCCGTGGCCCGCAGCAGCGTGAGCACCAGAACGCCCGTGAGGACGGCGGCCGATCCCTTCATCCCGCCCAAGTGTCGCTCGCCCGCTTTCACGCTGCCTTTACGACACCGGAGCGCCGGTCGGACGGGCGACGGTATGCTTTCTCGCCCAGAAGGAACGGCGGGGAGGGAACGAGGTGGCAGCCACGGCGACGACGCAGCCATCGATCCTCGATCGGGCCATCCGCGCCGCGAAGCTCGACCGCGCCGTGTACGAAGAGGTCGAGGCCGACCGCACCGCGACGACCCAGGCCGCGACCGTCGTCGCCGTCAGCTCGATCCTCGCGGGGATCGGCGCGACGGAGGGGGCGCTCAGCCAGGCCATCACGACCACGATCACGGCCCTCGTGGCGTGGGCGGCCTACGCCTGGATCGCGTACTACGTGGGCACGAGGCTGATCCCGGACCCCGGGACGAAGGCCGACTGGGGCGAGGTCGCGCGCACGTTGGGGTTCGCGTCGGCACCCCGAGCGGTCGGGGTCCTCGGCGTCGTCCCCGGCCTGGGCGTGCTGGCGGTCGCCGTGGCCGGGCTGTGGACACTGGTCGCGACCGTCGTGGCCGTCCAGGCCGCGCTCGACGTACGGACCGGGAAGGCCATCGGGATCGCCGTTGTCAGCTACGTCGGTCTCGCCCTGGTGCAGTACGTCGTGGTGTCGCTCGCGCTCGGAGGGGGCGTCACGCCCTTCTGAGCGCCGGGGCCGCGAGGCCCCGGGTCAACCGCCGAGGAAGAGCGTGACCGCGACGCCGGTCGCGATCACGACCACCCCCATCACGATCGCCATCAGGTTCTGGCCGGATGCGCGCTTCTCGAGCACGGCCGCCTTGGGGTCGCGCGGGTCGTAGAACACCTCGACCTTCGCGCCCTCCGGGTAGCGTGTCAGGTGGCGTTCCACCGCCGCGCGGTCCGTCGAGCCCACCGAGCCGAACGCCAGCCGCTTCCCGCGATGGGTCTGCCCATCCACGGCGTACTCGTACTCCAGCTTGACGTCGTACCGCGTCGTGGACGAGTCGTCGCCGCTCGACACCTCGCCGCTGGTGAGGCGCGATACGAGGATCGTGCCGGGGACGCTCGGCCACGCCGCCGCGGCGGACGCGCGGCGCGCGTTCATGACCGCGAAGGCGATGAGCGCGAGACCGAAGAGCGCCAGGGGGACACCGACGAAGAGCTGGACGGGACTCACGGGGGACCTCCTTCTGCGTTCGCCGCGACTCCGAGGCTCGCGAGGTACGCCGCGATGTCTGCGTGCGCCAGCAGCCGTGCGCGGAAGCGCACCCCGACGTAGCGCTCGATGGCCTCCGAGATCGCCGTCGCTTCGGCCGCGAGGTCGGCGGGCGGTCGCGTCAGCAGCGATCCGATGCGCCGAGCGAGCTCCGGGCCATCGTCGCTCTCATAGTGGTCGCCGACCGCCCGCGCGATGCGCTCGAGCTCGCGCTCGAGGGCGTGACGCTCGAGGCGACGGGTGCGCGATCCCTGGGCGACCGCGTACAGCTGCGCCGCCGCCTGGTACAGCCGCGCGGCACCGTCGCGGAACAGCGTCTCGAGGTAGGCGGCGTCGTCGCGGCGCCCGGTGGCCCGGAACACGTTGTACAGACGCTTCGCGACCTTGCCGAAGCCTTCGGGCTGGTGGCCGTGCTTGCGGATCTCGTCCTCCATCCGCCGGACGTAGTCGGGCAGGCCGGCGACGTCGTCGGCGAGGTCCTGCACGTCGGCCCGGTCGCCGGCATCGAGGTCGAGGTAGACCTCCTGGTAGAGGGGGTCGACCAGCCCGTCGAGAGCCTGCACCGCTCCGTCCGGCGCCTCCCAGGTGACGTCCATGACCTTGGACACGGTGACGACGACGCCGCGCTCCGGGTCCGCGTGGATCCACTCGAGCTTCACGAACCCGGGTCGCTGCGCGGCGGTGCCGAGATCGATCACGACCTCGGCGCCGTCGCGGGCGCGCGCGGCGATCGCGCGCGCGTCGAGATCGCCGATCCGCCAGCTGATCGGCGCCCCCGGCCGCCCTCCGTCCGCCGGGTCGACCTCGTCCGGGTACACCCCGAGCTTGAGGTCGACCAGCTGCAGGTCACGCTCCGGGAATCCCGCAGCGACGGTCACGAGGAGCAGATCGACGAGCACCGCGGCGGCGGCCTCGCGTGAGGCCGCGCGGATGTGGATGCGCTCGAACAGGTCCCAGTCGCCCGGGAACGGCTGCAGCCGCGACTGCGCCGCTGACCCGGCGAGGGCGATCGCGGAGCGCACTCCGTCGCGCTCCGGCGTGCGCACGCGTGCGGCGACGGCTCGGATGCGGTCGAGGTCGCGGGCGTCGAAGTCGCGCAGGACCTCCGCGCGGCCGAAGATGCCGCGCTCGCCCGTGCGCAGCGGAGAGGCCTCCGCGCTCAGCGCTTCTTCAGCTCGAAGACCCCGAACTTGACGAGCTGCGGCGCATCCGCGGGGATCTTCAGCGTGCCGCTGCGCACCGAATACCCCTCGGCGACGGCGACGACCGTGTAGGTCTGCCCGCGCGCCACCGGTCCGACGAGCACGATGCCCTTCTCGTCGGTCTCGTCCTCGAACAGGATCATCGCCTGCCGCTGCTGCGGCGTCGCCTGCGTGAACTGGTCGTAGCTGATCCCCGGCTTGAGGACCCCGAACGCGCCCTCACCCGCGCCGATGGGCCGCTTCGTGTCGGCGTCGACCAGCTGGCCGCCGACGAGGCTCTCGCCCGAGGCGGCCTGGCCGGCCGGCGGGGCAGGCGTCGCGCGCGCGGGTGTCGCCGTCGGCCGCGCCGGCGGCGCCGGCGTGGGCCGCGCGGGCGGTGGCGTCGCCGCGGGACGGGCGCCGGGGGGCGCGAGGCCGGGCAGCTTCGGATCGGTCGGGCGGCCGACACCCGTCCCGCCCGCGGCGAGCGCCTCCTCGATGAGCGGCTTCGCGAGGTTGATGAGCACCCCACCGCCGAAGCGATCGTCCGTCGCCTGGACCTTCAGGCCGAGCGCGTGCACCGCGATCTGCTCGCCACGGTCGTTCACGGCGAGGCCGCCGCTCTGACCGCCGCCACCCTTGGCGTCGTACTTGAACGCGTCGACCTTCCCGTCGCCGTCCCGGTCGATGTAGCCGGAGATCTGCCCCGAGGTGCGCGTCACGAGGTCGCCGCCGCTGGCCACGTACCCGAAGACGTGGACGCGGTCGCCCACCTTCACTCGGTCGGAATCGCCGATGGGGGTCGGCACGATCGGAAGGCTCTTGGGCAGCGCGGCACCCTTCTGCATCGGCAGGACGATCTTCACGATCGCGACGTCGAGCTTCGGTGAGCCGGCCAGAGCCTGCGCGAAGTACTCGGGGACCGGCTCGGTCTGGGCGTCCTTGGTGAGGCCGACCGCGACGATGCCGTCCTCGTTGTGCCGGCGGCCCGTATCGGGGTCGCCGACGCAGTGCCAGTTCGTGATGATGTAGCCCGCGGCGTGGATCGGCGTCCCCGAGCAGCTGCCCTTGAGGTCGTACGCCTCGTCGAGGACGAAGATCTTCACGACCGACCGCAGCGCACGGTCGAGCGCACCCTCGTCGCCGCCCGGGGCCAGGCCGCTGGCGAGCGGCGCGCCGGACGGCGCCGGCCGATCGGTGCTGATGGTGATGCACGCCGAGGCGAGGAGAGCGCCGAGGCCGAGGGCCGCGACGATGCGCCTCACGGCACCCGCCAGCTGTCGCGGATCGTCCCGAACACGCTGGTCGCGCGCGGGAACGAGGCCTCGGTGAGATCGCGCCAGCGCGTCGACTCGGTCGCGAACGTCAGGACGAGGAAACGGTCGCCGCTCGGAACGATCGTGTCGCGCGCGCGCATCAGCACCGGGAGGACGACGCCGTCGCGGTCGCGCGCGAGCATGACGTAGTCGAGCTGCGCCGCGGCCCGGCCGCCGACCGTGAGCGTGCGGGCGCCGATCGACCGGTAGGACGGGACGGCGTCGGCGAGCTGCAGGCTGCGTTGATCCGCCGCGGCCTTGGCCCCGCCCTCCGCGGTCGCGGCGGTGCGCGCGAGCGCGGTCACGACCACGCGGGCGGTCGTCGGGCCGCCCGAGGCGTCCCGCGCCGCCACGAGCGCGCCCTCCTCGTCGAACGTCGTCCACGACGCGGGCACGGCGACCGAGACGCCGTCGTTGCTGACGACGCTCGTAGCCGAAGTGACGGCGATCTGCAGGATCGACCCGAGCACGAGCGCGAGCACCACGGTGACGAGGACCGGCCACTCGGGCTCGTCGGCGGTCCCGTACAACGGGAGCCAGAGGCGGGGCCTCGCCGCCGCGGCGCTCATGCGCTCCGCGGTCCCATCCGCAGCACGGTCTCGCGGTTGATCCGGCGGAGGGTCGCGAAGAGGAAGGCGAACGTGCCGCCGGCGAGGAGCGCGGCCCCGATGAGCCCCGCCCACGCGTTGTAGCCGAACGTCCCGAGCGCGGGCAGCTCGCGGAGGACCCAGCTCGTGACGCCGTTGAGCCCCGCCGCGGTCGCGAGCCCGAGCGGCAGCCAGACCGGTCCCATCCGTTCGAACTTCGCGCGGCCGAGGAACGAGCCCATCACGCCCGAGTAGCTCGCGTGCGCGAGCGCGGTGACGGCGACCGTGGCCGCTCCCGCGCCGATGTCGACGCCGCCGTTCTCGACGACGTAGTGCAGGTTCAGCATCGTCGCGAATCCGAGGCCGGCCGCCGCGCCGTAGATCACGCCGTCCACGCGCTCGTCGAACTCGGGTGAGTTGTACACCGTGTACCGGACCACGGCGTACTTCAGGTACTCCTGCACGAAGCCGACGACGAGGATGGACCCGAGGATCGTGACGAGTCCCGCGTCGTGCAGCCAGTCCTGCACGCCGAAGAGCTCGCGAAGGACCGGGCGCGCGATCGCTTCGGCGACGACCGCCCCGAGCGCGAACGTGCCGAGCACGTACCGCTTGGGCTCGGGCTCGAGGACGTCCTGGCGATAGAACGCGACGAGCCACACGGCCGCCGGGACCGCGGCGACGATCAGCCCGGCGACGATGAGCGCGGGGCCGGTGAGCACGGCGCTGAGTGTGCCGCCGAGCAGGCCCAGGACGAACGCGAACGCGAGGACGATCGCGACGAGCGCGATGATCGGCCGCACGGTCGCTCCGTTCTCGCGCGCGATGCGATCCCAGTGCGTGTCGCAGAACGCCCGGCCGCCGAGCACGTGTCGCCCGTCAACGGCGCGGCCGCACACGGGGCACGCGTGGACGAAGTCGGTCGGTCGGTCGTGAGCTCCCACCCGCTTCGGTCGGCGAACGATACCTGACCGGACGCGCGATCGGTAGACCGCCCGTTCGTACGACCGGCGGCACACAGAGGCCCGCGTCAGTGCCCGTACTTCGCGTGGACGAGCCCCGGCGTCGAGATCGTGGGCGGGCCGACGCGGTAGATGGCCCAGAAGAAGTCGACCCGGCCGCCGCTCGTTTCGATCGGTCCGTCGGCGCCGCTGCCGAAGAAGCGCTCGAGCACGATCTTGTTCGTCGGACCGTAGGGCGTCAATCCCCAGCGCTTCCAGTCGCCGTCGGCGATGGGCGCCGTCGACCATCGCCCAGAGGCGTCCGCCGTGCGCCAGGTCCCGTCCGCGCGCAGCTCGATGTCGGGACCGCTGCCGAGGTTGGAGGCGCCCCCCGCGTCATAGAAGATCCGCAGCGAGTAGGTGCGCCACGATCCGACGAGCCTCCGCTCCTCGCTCGAGAGCGCCGCTGCGGGTGCGGTCGCGGGCGCGTTGGGCACGATCGGCACCGTCGTGGCGCGGATGGTGGCGGCGGCCCCGGCGGGCGGAGCGGCCGGCGTGGTCTCGGCGGGCTCCGCCGCGCGCTGACCCGCGCAGCCCGCGAGCACGAGCGTGAGACAGAGGACGCGGACCCCGGCCATCGAGATGGACGGTAGCGCTACGGCCGCCAGCGGAGCGTGAGCGCGCGGGGCGCGACCGGACCGGACCACACGATCCGGGAGTCACGAACGGCGACGACGCCGGAAGGCTCGGTGGTGATGACCTCGAGCCCGGGACCGGCGATCTCGAGGGAGCCCACGAACTGTGGCATGAAGCTCGCCGGGCGCAGCGTGAGCTCGCCGGGTACCCGCGCGCCGGTCGTCGTCGTCGCGACCCACGTTCGGGGGCCGACCCGCTCGATCGCCGGGTCGATCATCCGGAGCGCCTCGGCTCCGAACTGAGCCTCGTCGAGCGCGCCGACCGCCTCGACGGCCCAGCCGATGGCGCGCGCGATGACGCCGTCGCTCGGTCCGTTCGCGATCATGTCTTCGACGAGCCGCGCGGCCAGCGGCGCCGAGGCGTGCGGTGTGAGCGTGACGGCGATCCGCATCGCCGCCGGCGGGCTGAGCGTGACGCGGACGTCGACCGGCGCGGACGAGTACACGAACACGTCACGAACGCGCGGGTCCGGCGCCGCGGCATAGATCCCCCGCGCACCGGCGAACGTCGGCCCGAACGCCGCGAACGTGCCGGTGACGACGAGGGCCGAGGCGACCGCCCACGCCGCTAGGGCGGTCGGCGATCGGCGCGGCGCCGGCGCGGCGACGGGCGCGCCCCGGCCGACGCGAAGGACGAGCGCTGCGAAGACCGTGAGCGCGAACACGGACGCCACGCCGAACGGCCAGGCGACGCGCACGATCGCCTCCTGCTCCGCGAACGTGGCCGCGTAGTACGCGGTGATCGCGAGGACGGACGGGGCGAGGAGGATCCACACGGCCGTGAACGCGGTCGCGCGCGGCGCGACCGTCGCGCGCGCGTAGGCGCGGACGTCGCGCATGAGCGCTGCCACGACCGGCGTCCCGAGCGCGGTCGCCGCGATGGCGACGGGCGCGGCGGGGATGCCGAGCTCGCCGAGGACGCGCGCGACGTCGCCCTCGGGCCGCCCGGTGAGCGACTCGAGCAGCGGCTGGATGCCGCCGTAGACGAGCGCGATGAGCACGTTGAACGCGGCCGCGCACCACAGGGCACCACCGGCGGCGACGGTGGTCGCGGCGCGCGCGCGCCACCATGCGACGGCGCCGACGACGGCGTTCGACAGCGGCCCCGCCAGCCCCACCATGAGGAACGGCGCTCCGAGGAGCGGATCGCTCCACGTGCTCACCGTCCCGAAGAGCGGACTGACGAAGAAGTAGTGGATCCGGGATCCGAAGGCCAGCGCGACGACCCCGTGACCGACGACCTCATGCATCAGCACGCCGACGTCGGCGGCGGCCACGCCCGCGAGCGCGAGGTAGCCGATGTGGAGCGCGGTCGATCGGCTCACGGCCGCGTCGGGGCCGGCGAGCGCTCCGGCCCGGCGCCGCCCGCCCCGAGGCCCGGCATCGTCGCGAGCGTCGCGCCGGTGACGGCGGCGAGGACGAGCGTGACCGCGAGCGCGGGCCCCAGCGCGGGTCGCGCGGCGAGGCGTCCGGTGTCGGCGGCGACGTCGACCGCGTGCGCGGCGGCGGTCCGGGCCGCCGCGTAGCCGCGGTAGATGACGTACGGCAGGCCGAACGCGGCGAGGCCGATCGCGGCGATGGCGTTCGGCTCCAGGGCGGATCCCGATCCGCGCACGTCGGCGAAGAACACGACCGTCGCGAGCGCCGCGAGCGAATAGCCCAGGTGCATGAGGACACGCGGCTCCCGCGGCATCACCGCACCGTCGACGTTGGTGAACGACCCGGAGGCCGCGTACTCCCAGAGCAGCCCGACCGCGAGGAGCATCGCCTGCGCGATCCGCGCGCTCGCGCCATCGCCGGTCGCACCGGCGACGACGGCCACGCCGAGCCCGCCCGCGATCGCCGCCGCGCTCGCGAGCCGCAGGGGCCGCGGGAGCCCGGGCAGGCCCCACAGGCCGAGGATGAGCAGCGCCGCCAGCTGCACCGCCGGGATCACGTCGGTGGCCGTCTTCTCCAGCATGATCGTGATGTAGGCGCTCACGCCCAGGAGGGCGATGGTGGAGAGCGCGACGGGTCCGCGGAGCGACGCGACGGTCGGTGAGCGCTCGCCGGCGACCGCGACCGCGACGCACGCGAGAGCGGCGATCGCGACCGGATCGACGATGCCGAAGAAGTCCGCCGACCGCGTGTCCGGGGCGAGGACCTGGGGCACGTCGAGGAAGAGCGTCCACACACCGATGAGACCGAGGAGCACGGCGGAACCGCCGTGCCTCGTCGGGCGCCGCAGGAGGATCAGCGACGCGGCGAGCGCGAACGCGCCGAGGACGGCGAGCGCGGCATTCACCGCCGCGGGGGCGCTCGACAGGACGGCCACCGCGAGCGTGAGCCCGACGGCGAGCGCGAGCACCACGCCGGCGTGCGGCTCGCTCCGCGCCCGGGAGCGACGCACCGCGAAACGCAGGAACGCGAGCGTCGCGGCCAGCCAGAGCGCGCTGTATGGCAGGACGCGCGCGTCGCCGAACGTCGCGGGCCGCACGAGCGCCACCGATCCGAGCGCGAGCGCTCCCGCCGCGAGCGCGGCCCACGGGCCGCGTGGCAGGGCGCGCTCGAACACACGCGTGAGCGTCCGCGCCGACCAATGGAGGAGCTGGCTCGTGTCCGACCCCGCGTAGAGGTACATGGGCACCATGGCCGCGAGCGAGGCGAGCACCAGCGTCAGGAGCACGGGCGCGCCGAGGGCGGCGAGCGGCACCCCGGCGTCGATCGGGACCGCCCCCACCGGTCGCAGCGTCACGTGCGACAGGACGAAGTACGTCGCGAAGGCCGACACGCCGATGACGACAACGCGGACGGAAATCCCGCGCCCGCGGGCGAAGAGCCGCGACGCCCACACGATCGCGAGCAGGAGGATCAGTCCGGCGCCCTCGAGGATGAGCGCGACGCCGCCGAGCGTGAGCACATCGACGAGCGTCGACACGACGAAGAGCGCGGAGACCGCCGCCAGGACAGGAAGGCGCACCCGTCGTGCGCAGCCGAGCGACCCGGTGACGAGGTATGCCCATCCGCACGTCATGAGGACGACGATCAACAGGTAGGAGGGAAGCGGGATCGTGACCGGGCGGTCAACGCCGCCGAGCAGGACGTGCGGCACGGGCAGGCCACCGGTCGCCGCGAGCCAGGCCGTGACGAGCATGAGCGTCGACCCGACGAGCACGAGACCGCGTGTCGGGGGCCGGAGCGCGCGAAGATCGATGAGCTCGATCACGTCCCCACCAGCTCAGAAGATACTGCGGCGACGTTGCAGGCCCGGCCGATCGTCGCGCTCGCGCTCGCGTTAGCGGTCTCGTGCACCGCCCCGGTCGGCGCGGCCGCTCACTACGAACACGGTGAGCGCGCCGCGGAGGCGGGGGACTGGGAGACGGCGAAGAACGAGTTCGTCGCGGCGCGCGATCATCGCGACGCGCGCGAGCGCGCCGCGGAGGCGAAGGACAAGCTCGCGCGGCAGCGGCTCGACGCCCTCGTCGCGCTCGCCGACGCCGCCTACGCGGCCGGCTACCTCGACCAGGCGATCGACCTGCTCCGGCGCGCCGGCACCTACAGGGAGGCGGACCTCCGCGCCGCCGAGCTCGAGGGGACGCGCAACGTGCTCGAGGTCGTGTACGGGCAGATGGTCGCGAACGCCGCCGACGGCCGCTGGGAGAAAGCGCTCGAGCAGAGCGGGCTCATCCTCGGCGTGCTGAGGAGGTATCGCGACGCCGGCGCGAAGCGCGCGGAGTACCTCGAGCGGATCTACGCGACGGCGGCGCGCGCCGAGTCCGGCGGCGACCTCATCGAGGCCATCCGTCTCTTCACGACGCTCGGGAATGCCGAGCCGGGCTACCGCGACGTCGCCGACCGCGTGTCGCGAGCGCGCGCCGCGACGAGGCGCCCGCTGCCGGGCGTGTACGCGATGCATCACGACCTGCGGCGGACACCGCAGTGGGAGGTGACGCTCGGCGCCGTCCGCGTCCAGGCTGACGGCCGGATCACCGTCTTCGTCGACCGGAGAACGTCTTCTCGTACAGGTACCCGGCTCCCGCCGCGAAGGCCCCCCAGACGAGCGCCGTGAACACCTGGCGTCCGAAGGGGGTCCCGCCGCGCGCCACCGGCGGCGCTGCCGCGGCCGGGGCCGCGGTGATGGGAACGGCCTGCGGGGACGGTGGTGGTGGCGCCAGCGGCTGTGCCGGCGGGACCTCGCTGAGCGTTCGCGAGCCGCAGTTCGTGCAGAAGCGATCGGTCGGCTCGAGCGCTTTGGCGCATTCAGCGCAGAACTTCGCCACCCCTCACCTTCCTCGGCGCGAGACTTGCCGACCGACCGTCAGGGTGTCAAGCGTGCAGGCGAGCGGTCGGGTCACTCGCGCGCGAGGTCACGAGGCCGCCGGAGCACCCCTGCGTAACACAGAGTGCTAGACTGTGTGACGCATGGCACGGTCGCACCTCTCCCTTCGCGTGGACACACGAACGAGACAGCGCCTCGCCGAACGGGCGCGGACGGAGCGCCTGCCGCAGGGAACGCTGGCCGCACGCTACATCGATGAAGGGCTTCGTCGTGACCGTCATCCGCGCGTCACGTTCGTCGCGAGGATCTCGGGCAGGCTGCCGGCGCTCCTCAGCCATCCGCGCCTGCTCGTCGCACACATCGCGCAGACCTGGCGCGCCAGCAAGCGCAGCGTGAAGGCGACCGCCGAGTACTTCCGGCTTCCCGAGGAAGAGATCCGTGCCGCGCTCGACTACTACGCCGAGTTCCGCGACGAGGTCGACGATTGGATCGCCTGGAATCGCTCGGAGTCGGATCGCCTCGAGCGTGAGTGGCAGGGGCAGAGCCTTCGCGCTTGAGGCTGCTTCTGGACGAGATGTGCTCTCCGACCATCGCGGAGCACCTGCGGCGTCGCGGCCACGACGTCGTCGCCGCGCTCGAACGGAACGAGCTCCGCAGCCTCTCGGACGAGGCGCTCCTCGCGTCGGCCGACTCCGAACGCCGCGCGATCGCGACCTTCGACGTCGGCGACTTCGCGCAACTGGACACCCGCTTCCGGGCGGAGGACCGCGAGCACTACGGGATCGTCCTCATCCCCGCGCGCGCGTTCTCGACGTCAGCCCACGGGATCGGCGCGCTCGCCGGCGCGCTCGCCGCCGCGCTGGAGGCGCATCCGGACGACGACGCCCTCGTGAACGCTCGCCTCTGGCTCGTCGCTGACCGCTGACAAAGGACAGCGGTCCTCAGCGGACCGTGAGGGTCATCGCCTCCATGGCCACCGAGCGTCCGGAGAACCACGAAACGCCTTCGTGCACGAGGTCCCACTTCAGGGTGTAGACGCCCGGCGCCGTCGGCAGCTTGACGAACGCCTGCACCGTCGCGGATCCGTCGGGTCCGATGGTCTGCGCGATCGGGCTGCGCTGACCGTCCCAGACCAGCGTCGTGCCGCCCGGGCCATACACGTGATACGAGAGGTTCACCTTGCCCGTCTCCCAGGCGAGCGTGCCGAGGTTCGTGAGCTTCACCGGAACGACCATCCCGAGGCTCGGCGCGCCGCTGAGCGCGTCGGGCCCGTCGTAGAGCGCCGCGTACTGCGGCAGCTCCACCGTCACCGCGATCGGCGCGAGGAGCATGCCCTTCCCCGAGAACCAGGCCACGCCCTCCTGCACGATGTCGAACTTCAGGGTGTACGCGCCCGCCGCCGGTGGCGGCCGCACGGTCGCGACGACGCCGCGCACGTCGTTCGGCTGCATCCCCGCGAGCGGTGTCCGCGCGCCGTCCCACACGACGACGCGGCCCGCGCTGTCGTACCAGTGGTACGCGAGGTTCACCGTCGTGTCCCACGCGAAGTTCGACATGTTCTGCACGCGCAGCGGCACGTGCGACGCGACGCGCAGCGGCAGCGTCGACGGTACTTGCGACACGTCCATCGATCCGCCGTAGAACGGCGGCGGGCCGACGACGACGGCCTGCTCGAACGGCGACACGCCCTTGCTGCTGAACCAGGCCACGCCCTCGTGCACGAGGTCCCAGCGCAGGCGGTACGTCCCCTGGACCGTCGGGAACTCGACCTGCGCCTGGAGCGTGACGCTCTGGTCGGGCGCGAGGTCCGCGCTGAGCCTCGTGCGCTTCCCGTCCCAGACGACGACCTGCCCCGCGGCGTTCAGCCAGTGGTAGCTGAGCGTGACCGCGTTCGAGCCCGCCGCCGGCCAGCTGAAGTTGCTCTTGTTGGTGATCGTGAACGGCACCGCGGCGAGGCCGCCGCTCTGCGCGAGCGCCGAGGCGCCCGGCGCGTACACGGCCGCGTACACCGGGATCACCGGGCCGGCCACGGCGGCGACGAGACGCGGTGTGACGACGCCGTTGTCGCTGAACCAGCCGACGCCCTCCTGCACGAGGTCGAAGCGCAGGTCGTACCGGCCGCCGGTCGACGGCGGGGTGACTTCTGCCTGGACCGTGACCGTCTGTCCCGAGAGCAGGTCCGCGCCGAGCTTCGTCCGTGCGCCGTCCCAGACGACGGTCTTCCCGAGCGCGTCGTACCAGTGGTAGCCGAGGTTCACCGGGAAGGCGTTCGTCACCGGGAAGGTGCCGCGTCCCGCGTTCGTGACCTGGAGCGGGACGAGCGCGGGCTTCCCCGCGGTCAGCGACGGGAGCCCGGACGGCAGCGCGTACTGCGCCTTGAAGTCGATGGCGACGGAGACCGGCGTGTCATCCGGCGCGAGGCCCTTGTCGCGGAACCAGAACTCGTTCTCCTTGTGGAGGTCGAGCCACATCGTGTAGTTCGTCGGGTACACCGGCGCGACGACAGGGATCGTGAGCGTGATCGTCGCGCCGGGCGCGACGTCGCCGGGGAGCGGGACCTTCGACGCGCCGTCGAAGCGGTTGCCGGTCGCGTTCGACACCCAGTAGTAGCCGAGGCGCACGGGGTTCGTGCCCGCGGCGTTCCAGGTGCGACCGCCGTCGTTCTTCACGGTGACGGTGATGACCCGCGTCTCGCCCGCCGTCCACTGGCGGGACACGTTGTCGCTGATCCAGTCGGCGCTCCAGTCGGCCGACCGGAACCACACGTCGCGGAACGGCGAGCTGTAGGCGGTGTTCCACCACAGGCCGCTCGTCATGAGGTCCCAGCGCACGACGTACTCGCCGACGGCCGGCGCGGTGAAGGGCACGTTCACGACGACCGTCGCGCCGGGAGCGACCGGCTGCGCGACCGCCGCCCCCGTGCCCTGCGCGACGTGCGACCCGTTCCGCAGGATGCGGTAGCTCACGAGCGTGCCGGCGGGGATCGCGAGGGTGCCGAGGTTGCGGACCGTGACCGGGACCGGGACGGTCAGCCCCGGCACGCCCGCGGGCGCGATCTGCGGATCGATGCGGACGAGGTAGGTGTACCCGCCGTTCCACGCGTTCTGCGCCAGCGATCGCAGCCCGTCGAACATGGCATAGATCCGCTCGCCCGGGCACGCCGTCTGTCCGCCGGTCCGGCCGACGACGTAGCTCGCGTCGCGATGACCCAGCATGTTCGGCGCGACGGTCGTCACCTTCGTCCACGACCCGTCGGCGCGCTGCTCCTCGTGCGTGAACGATCCGTTGCCGAACGGCTGGATGCCGATCTGCTTGAACTTCAGCGCGACGATGTTCGCGATCGCGCCCTGCATCTGGCCGGTCGGGGCGACGCTGCTGTAGTCGCCGACCGCCGCGATGCCCATCGTTCCGTCGTTCCACCCATACGCGTGGCCGGCGACGACGTTGTCCCCACCCTGTCGACCCGTCCAGATGTTCCCGTACTTGTCGACGAGGTAGTTGTAGCCGAGGTCACCCCAGCCTCTGGTGACCGCGTGGAAGTGGTAGATGCTGCGGATCTCCGCGGCGACGTTCGTCCCGCCGTCCGCGGTCACGGTGTGATGGATGAGCGCCTTCTGCCACGCCACGTACTTCGGCGTCCACTTCATGCGCGTCTCGTCCGCGGCCCAGTCCTGTCGTGTGAGGATCTTCGAGGCGCCGGTCGCCGCCATCGCCGCGCCGCCGTCGGCGAGGCCGTGGGCGATCGCGTTGCGGACGCCCGTGAGCATGCGCGCGACGGGGCTCGCGTTCAGGTCGTTCACGTCGAGGAACGTCAGCGCGATGTGCTGCAGGTCGGTCGGGCCACCCGTGAGCCACGCGCGGTACTGCGCGAAGCGCGACGTCTGCGGGACCGGCGCGGGCTCGATGTAGAAGGTGTTCGTGTAGGGATCCGTGAGCGCCTCGTCGACGTGCAGCGCCTGCCACTCGCTCCAGCTCGAGGCGTCGCTCGAGGCGCGGATCTCGACGAACACCCCGCTCTCGGCGCCGCGCGCCGCGCGGTAATGCACCCCGACGCGCTCGAAGAGCTGGCCCGCGTCGATGACGTCGGACGTGATCGAGATCGTCGCGCCGCCGGTCGAGCCGACCGCGGAGGTCGGGACGATCTCGCCGCCCGGGAGGCGGACGACGCCGATCGCGACGGCCGGGACCGGCTGGTCGACCCGGCGCGCGACGGTCTTGCCCGAGACGGGGGCTCCCGCGCCCGAGGCCGCGGCGGCGCCGCCCAGCCCGAAGCGGGAGACCGCGGCCGGCGACGGTCGCGGGACGAGCGTCAGCCCGACCGAAGCGGCAAGACCGCGGAGCACGGCGCGTCGGCGCAAGAAGGGCCCCTTCCTCCTCGCCACCTTCCCACGATGCGCGATGCGCATTGTCCTACAGGGAAGGATGGATCTGTAAAGGAAACGACCCCTGGACGGGGTCGTTATCCGGTCTCAGCGGGACGGAGGAACGGCCTTTGATGACGCCCGCGGCGTTCCTCGGCGCTTCGCTCTGACCCGTCCTCTTGGGTGTCCTTCTGGCGGTGCAGTGGATCCGTGCCGATCTGGCACGGAACCGTGCCAAGTTGGCACGGAAAGGGCCAGATCCGTGCCGATCTGGCACGGAACCGTGCCAAGTTGGCACGAGAACACTCGGGCCCCTCAACGAGCACCCTCGGGTCCCGCCCGACCTGAGGGAGACCTCCTGAGACCGGCTCAGACCTCCTTCAATGGGAAAGAGCCCTCAAGGTGCCGCCGCCACCGCCGCCACCGCCACCGCCGCCACCATTACCGCCGCCACCACCGCCACCACCACCGCCACTACCACGGCGCCAATCTCACCATGGTCGAGCGCAGGAAGAGGTAGTCCCGCAGGAGCCGGTCGGCGTTCAGCTCGTACGTCCCCGTCGTCCCGACGACCTTCAGGCTCGTCACGTGCCCGACGACGGCCGGCTGCCTGTTCGACAGGTCCACCGAGAGCAGCGTCCCGATGTCGATGCCGCGGTAGCTCAGGACCGCCGTGCGGATCTGCGCGCTCGTGAACGTCACCTGCCAGCTCGCGTTCCAATTCGTCGCCGGCGTGCTCACGGCGAGGTCCCACGGGTCGGCGACGGGCGAGAGGTACGGCTCGCTCGGCCCGCACTGGAGCGTGCCGCCGACGCTGGCGACGTTGTTCTGCCAGCAGCCGACGCCCTTGCTGTACCCGCCGTTCGACGACGCGAAGTACGCGCGGATCGACTGGCCGCCGTACGTGAGGATCCTCCCGAGCGTGAGGTCGACCGCACGGTTCGTGATGTCCGTCTCGATGACGCGGCCGCTCCGCATCTGCACGCCGCCGTAGCACTGATCGGACTGGTCCTCGAGGACGTCGTAGTCGCGCGCGCCGCCCTTATACGAGTTGTGCGCGTAGCTGCGCGCCGCGATGGCCTGCGCCTTGTACGCCTCGAGGTGCCAGTTCGTCAGCATCTCGATCGGCACGACGCCACGCAGGTAGTCGTCGTACGAGAGCACGTTCAGCACGCGCAGCGTGTTGCCGAGGTTCGTGAAGCGGAAGTTGCCGCGGTAGATGCCTTTCTCGAGGAAGTTCGTCGGCTTCGATGCGTCGAGCGGCACGGTGACGATCGGACCGGGACCCGAGTACACGAGCGTCGGCGTCGCGGTCGCCTGGTTCCACACGCGCACGACGCCGCCGGTCGCCTGGATCTGCACGCCGACCGTCGGCGACGCGCGGAAGACCTCGGCGTTCGCGGCGCCCTCGTTCAGGACGCGGAAGCCGCCGGCCGACGAGAGGTTCGCGATGCTCGACTCGAAGTACGCGGCGCCGCACGAGTAGCGGCCCTGCGACGACGGCTGCGAGAGGAGCACGCGGATGACGCTGTTCGTGCTGCTCGGCGCGATCGTCGAGAGCGTCGCGCCCGGGTAGTAGTAGGCGACGATCTGCTCGCCGGTCATCGGCGCCCGCCCGCCGGCGCCGGTGGCCATGCCCTGCGCGCCGTACTGGCTCATGCCGAGGCCGTGGCCGAAGCCCTTGCCGTAGAAGGTGACGCCGGGCTGCACCGTCACGGTCTCGCGCTTCGTACCGAGGCCGAGCTGCGAGAACCACGCGACGCCCTCCTGCACGAGGTCCCATGCCACCACGTAGTCGCCGACCGTCGACGGCAGCTGCACCTGGACCTCGACGCTCGCGCTCTTGCCCGGCGGGATGTCGCCGGGAAGGAACCCGCGGAAGCCGTCCCAGGTGACGGTGTCCCCGCTCGGCCCGTAGAGGTGGTACGAGAGGTGGACCGGGTTCGGCCCGACCGCGACGAGCGTGCGCGGCCCGTAGTTGTTCACGTCCACCCGCAGCGTGACGAGCGCGCCGATCGTCGCGAGCGCGGGCGTCGTCGTCCCGCCGTAGCCGACGCCGTACCCGCTGTCGACCTTCATCGGGAGGCGCACCGGCGGCGTCCCGAGCCCGCTGAACCACGCGACGCCCTCGCGCACGGCGTCGATGGCGAGGATGTAGTCGCCCATGGTCGTCGGCGACGTGTACGTGAGGGTCACCTGTTTCGACGCGCCGACGGTCACGTCGCCGAGCAGCACGCGCGGTCCGTCCCACAGCACGACGTTCCCGCGGGCGTCGAAGATGTGGTACGCGAGGTTCACCTGGTTCGTCGCGCCCCACGGCACGTTGCCGGTGTTCGTGATCGTGACGGGGAGCGTCCTCCTCTCGCCGATGTAGGACGCGGCGCTCACGCTCACGCCGTACGCCGCGGCGTACGTGACGGGTGCCACGACGACGCTCACCTTCACCGGCGTGCTGCCGAGCGACGCGAACCACGCGACGCCCTCGCGCACGAGGTCGAACGTGAGCGTGTACGTGCCCGCCTTCGCGGGCGCGGTCACGCGGGCCTGCACCGTGGCGGCCGCGCCGGGCGCGACGTCCGCCGTCAGCGGGTTGCGCGGGCCGTCCCAGATGACCGTCGCGCCGGCGCCGTCGTACCAGTGCGAGCTCAGCGTGACGGGGTTCGCGCCTTGCGCGGTCCAGGTCGCGCTGCCCCCGTTCGTCACGCTCACCGGGATGACGTAGCTCTCGCCGGTGAGGAGCAGGCCGACCTGCGGCGCGGTGAAGCGCGCGTTGTACGCGGGCGTCACCTGCACCGGGAACGGCTGGCTCGGCGGGAACCAGGCGACGCCCTCCTTCACGAGCGCGAGGCGGAGCACGTAGAGGCCGGCGGTCGTCGGCGCGCGCACCTGCGCGCTCACCGTCCGCGTGCCCTGCGGCGGCACGTCCGCGCCGAGGCCGGTGCGCGTGCCATCCCAGACGACCGCGTTCCCGGCCGCGTCGTACCAGTGGTAGGAGAGCGCGACCTGGCCGAGCGCCGGCGTGAGCGTCGCGGGCGGCGCGAAGCTCTTCCAGGTCTCATCGCCCGTGTTCGTCACGGTCACCGGGATCGTGAGATCCGACGCGGCGCCGCCGGACGCGGGGACCTGGGCCTGATACGTCGCGGCGAGGGGGACGGCGAGCGGCGCCGCGAGCGCCGCGCTCGTCTGGGCGAGCACACCGGCGACCGCGACGGCGGCCAGGAGCCCTTTCCTCATCGGCACGAGCGTATCAACGGGACTACGGCGTGAACATCACCGGACGCACCGGTCCCTGCGCGAACCAGGCGATCCCTTCCGACACCAGATCGATCGCGACGGACGTCGCGCCTGCGGGCGCGGCGCCGAGCCGCACCGGGATCGTGGCCGACGCGTTCGCGGCCACGATGGCGGGGAGCGGCGTGCGCGCTCCGTCCCAGAGGAGCACCTTGCCGGCCGCGTCGTACCAGTGCACGCCGACGTTCACGGGGTTCGGGCCCGCCGATGACCAGATCGCCACGCCCGTGTTCTTGAGCGTGAGCTGCACGACGGGGTCCGCGCGCGACACGCTGAGCGGTCCGCCGGGGAGCTGCGCGCGGTAGTCGGCGACGACGAGCAGGTCGGTGTCCGCGGTCGTCCCGCCCGCGCCGCTGAACCACGCGATCCCCTCGCGCACGGCGTCGACGCGCAGACGGTAGGCGCCGCCGGCGGGCGGCGCGTCGACGGTCATCGCGAGATCCGCCTTGGCGCCCGGCGCGACGTCCGCGGCGAGCGGCGTGCGCGTCCCGTCCCAGAGGACGACGTTCCCCTGCGCATCGGTGAGGTGGTACGCGACGCGGACAGGGCTCGAGCCCCCTGCCGTCCAGGTCGCGGTCCCGGTGTTCGTGATCGTGATCGGCATCGTCCCGCGCCCGCCGGGGAGGAGGAACGGCGCGGGTGTGAGCGCGTACGACGCGAGGTACGCCGTGCGCGCGGTGATCGCCATGTCGGCCGGCGCGACGCCGATCCAGGAGAACCACGCGACGCCTTCCTGCACCGCGTCGAGCCGCAGCGTGTAGGGCCCCGCGGTCGACGGCATCTGCACCGGCACGCTCAGCGTGACCCTGCCGCCCGTGGGCACGTCCGCCGGGAGCAGCGCGCGCTGTCCGTCCCACACGACCGTCGCGCCCGACCGCAGGAGGTGATACGCGAGGCGGACCGGGTTCGAGCCGCCCGCGGGCCACGTCTCCGTGCCGGTGTTCGTGAGGGTCACCGAGACCTGCGTGACCGCGCCGGCGTCGAAGGCCGACGTGCCGGCGGTCGGCGCGTACACGGCGCCGAAGCCGCTGCCCACGGTGACGGCGACCGTGCCCGGCGCGACACCCTTCGTGCTGAAGGGCGTCGCGCCGCGCTCGAGGTCGAGTCGCAGCGTGAACGGCCCCGCGGCCGGCGGCGCGGCGATGGCCCCGGTGAACGTCGCGACGGCGTTCGCCGCGACGTCCCCGGCCAGCCCGATCGTGCCCGTCCCGCCCGCGAGCGGCCGCAGGAGCGGGTCGATCCAGGTCCAGCGCAGGCGCACCGCGCTCGGGTCGGCGGCGCGCCACGTGAACGAGGACGTGTTCGCGACGGGGATCCGCGCCGTGAACGCCTTGCCGGTCGCGGCGCTCTTCGGGAGCGCGCTCGTGTCGTACGTCGCGCCGAACCGCTCGCCGGAGGTCGACAGCGCGCGCAGCGCGTTCACGCGGCCGAAGCCGTAGCCGTCGTCACGCCCGGGCGGGCCGAGGTCGTCCGCGGTCGAGCGCAAGCGCTCGAACACGGCGGCCTGCGTGAGCGTCGGGTCGGCGCTGAGGATGAGCGCGGCGAGGCCCGCGACGAACGGCGACGCCTGGCTCGTGCCGCTGAAGACCGCGTACGTCGGGGTCGCCGGGCTCGTGGTCCGGCGCGAGAGGTACGTCGAGTACGTCGGCGCGGTGCTGACGATCCGCCGCCCCGGGGCCGAGACGCCGACGGTCGCGTTGCGCGTGGAGAAGGACGCGACCGAGTCGTCGGTGTCCGTCGCGCCGACCGACACGACCTCGGGGTACGCGGCGGGGTACTCGGTCTGGTTCAGGCTCGTGCACCGGTCGCCGCTCGTGCCGCAGTTCCCCGCCGCGCTCACGACGAGGACGTTCCTGTTGACCGCATAGGTCACGGCGCTGCGCAGCGCGGCGCTGTCGAAGGGCGAGCCGAGCGAGAGGTTCACGATCCGCGCGCCATGGTCGACGGCCCACACCATGCCGGTCGCGACGTCGGAGAGCGCGCCGACCCCGGTGCAATCGAGCACCTTCAGGCTCATGACCTTCACGCCGAACGCGACGCCGGCGACGCCGGTCGCGTTGTTGCCGGTCGCCCCGATGACCCCGGCGACGTGGGTGCCGTGCGAGTTGTCGTCCTTCCGCGACGTCGGGTCGCACGCGCTCGCCGGCTGGCTGACGAACGTCTCGCCCGGGGCGAGCGCGCCGACGAGGTCCGGGTGCGCGGGGTCGACGCCGGTGTCGAGCACCGCGACGGTGACGGTCGGCGAGCCGCGCACGAGGTCCCACGCCTTGTCGACGAGCGCCTTGCGGATCCCCCACTGACCGAGCCCGACGTAGGGGTCGGTGAAGTAGTAGGCGTCGTTCGGGTCGAACGTGAGGCGGAGCGTCGAGTCGAGCTCGGCGCTCGCGACCGCGGGGTGCGCCGCGAGGACGCGCGCGACCGCGTCGCCGTCGCCGAACGCGTCGTTCGCGTCGCCGGGCAGCGCGATGCGCGCGATCCCGAGCGCGGGGATGGTCATGTCGATCCAGCCGTTCACGCTGCGCACGGCGTCCGCCTGATCGGCCTCGGTGGATCCTCCCTTGAAGGTAGCGAGGATGTGCATCCCGACCGTCGCCGAGACAGGAGAGGACGACAAGGAAGAGGAAGTCGTGAGGTCGGTGGCCGCTGGAGCGGAGGGGACGTCTCCAGGGGCCCCTTGCAGGTCGATGCCTCCGAACGCTCCGGACAGGGTCGACTCCGCTGCGCCGACAGCTCCTCCATGTGCGTACCCCACCGTCGCACCGAGCGCGGGGTGGGAAGCACTGGCGAGGAACGCGACAAGGACGACCGTCCGGAGGAGGAGCAAGAGGGAGCCCCCTACCTTTCTCACCATCCGGTATAACGGCGGCCCCCCGCGTTCTGGTGCGCGATCGGGTGTCGGTCTACGACGTCTTGATGACGAGGACGTGCTCGAGCCGCCGCAGGTCGACGGAGGGCAGCACGATCGCCCGCTTGTAGGCGGCGTCCTCCGACCGGTCGAGGGCGACGACGGTCCCGATGACGAGCCCCTTCGGATAGAGGGAGCGCAGGTCTTCGCCGACCGACAACCCGGCCGTGATGACGACGTCGCCGACCGCGACCTGGTCGGTCTGGAGGATCCAGTCCATCACGAGCGTGTCGCCGTACTGGCCGCGCACGATGCCGGTGGCGCGCGAGCCCTGCACGAGCGCCGACACCGTGGACGCCGGATCGGTCACGAGCAGGACCTTGCTGTACGAGGGGCCGACCTCGCTCACGCGGCCGACGACGCCCTGCGCCGAGACGACGACGTGCCCGAGCCGGACGCCCGCGTCGCTCCCCACGCCGACGAGCACGGTCTGCAGGACGCCGCTCGGGTCGCGCGCGATGACCGGCGCGGGGACCGTCTCCAGCGGGATCGACCGCGCGAGCGTCTCGAGCTTCGCGCTCTGCTGCGCGGCCACCGCCTGCTCGCGCAGCCGCACGTTCTCCACGTTCAGGCGGTCGATCTCGTCGCGCATGCGCGCGTTGTCGGCGCGCAGGCGCTGGATCTCGGCGAGGGACTCGCCGAACGCCGAGACGCCCGAGCCGCCGGCCGCGAGCGCGCGCTCGAACGGAACGAGGGCGGTCGTCACCGCGGTCGCGGCTTCGCGCACGGGTGCCGTGTTGCGCGCGATGAGCAGGGCGAGCGCGACGACGAACAGCACGGCGAACTGGCGCAGGACGCCGCTCTCGCCGCGTCCCTGGCGCTCCGTGCGAACGCGCCCGAGCGAGGCCATCTACCCGTCGCAGGGGGGCTGCGCCCCCCTTCCACCCCTCATCGCGGCAGCACCGCGTACGTGTCGGTGACGAGCGCGCGCTCGTAGGAGACGAGCTCCTCGAGGATCTTGCCGGTGCCGCGCGCGACGCACGTGAGCGGGTCGTCGGCGATGTGCACGGCCATCTGCGTCGCTTCGGCCACGCGCGTGTCGAGGCCGCGCAGGAGCGCACCGCCGCCGGCGATGTAGATGCCCTGATCCATGATGTCGGCGACGAGCTCCGGCGGCGTCTCCTCGATCGTGTCCTTCACCGCGTCGACGATCTGCTGGACGCTCGGCTCGATCGCCTCGCGGATCTGCGCGCTCGTCACCTCGATCGACCGCGGGAGCCCCGTGAGGAGGTCGCGCCCGCGGAAGAATGTCGAGACCTCTTCATCCAGTGGGTATGCGGACCCGATCGCGACCTTGATGTCCTCGGCCGTCCGCTCGCCCATGAGGAGATTGAACTCGCGGCGCGCGTACGAAACGATGTCCTCGTCCATCTCGTCGCCGGCGACGCGGATCGACCGCGAGACGACGATCCCGCCGAGCGAGGTCACCGCGACCTCGGTCGTGCCGCCGCCGATGTCGACGATCATCGATCCCGTCGGCTCGTTCACCGGCAGTCCGGACCCGATCGCGGCGGCCATCGGTTCTTCGACGAGACGGGCCCACCTGGCGCCCGCGTTCACCGCCGCGTCCTGCACCGCGCGCTTCTCGACCTCGGTGACGCCCGAGGGGATCCCGATGACCACGCGCGGACGCGGGAAGAGCGCGAAGCGGTCGTGCACCTTCTGGATGAAGTACCGGAGCATCTGCTCCGTGATGTCGAAGTCGCTGATGACACCGTCCTTGAGCGGACGGATCGCGACGATCGACGCGGGCGTGCGTCCGACCATGCGCTTCGCTTCGGCCCCGATCGCGACGATCGCGCCCGTCTTCACGTCCTTCGCGACGACCGACGGCTCGCTGATGACGATGCCGCGGCCGCGCACGTGGACGAGCGTGTTCGCCGTGCCGAGGTCGATGCCGATGTCGCGCGAGAAGAGACCGAAGACGTCCATCGGTGATGCCCAGGTAAGTGTCGCCTGATCGGCGATGTCGTGGCGTCGGCGTCGGTCTCGGAGTCGAAGCAGGTCGACGGGGAGCGCTCGGGCGGGCGCTTACCGCGTGGCCGTCCGGTCCCCCTGTTCGCTGCCGAGAGAGATCCAGCGCCCGGCGCCGAAGACGACGTGGTCGACCACGTCGATACCGAGCAAGCGTCCGGCGGCGACCGCGTCCCGCGTCGTGCGGAGGTCGTCGGCCGACGGCGTCGGGTCGCCCGACGGGTGGTTGTGGGCCAGGACGATCGCCGGCGCGTTGCGCCGGATCGCCTCGGTGAACAGCTCGGAGATGCGCACGGGCGTGCCGGCGACGTTCCCGGCGTAGACGTCGATGACCCCGAGGAGGCGGTGCTTGCGCGAGAGGAGCGCGACCTTCACCTCTTCCCGGTCGAGATGCGCGAAGTACGGCTGCAGCGTCCGCGCCGCCGCGTCGGGCGAGGCGATGACCTCCCCGTCGGCCCCGGTCTCGACGGCGCGCCGCGCGAACTCGCGCGCTGCGGCGACCTTGATCGCGGTCGCGGGGCCGATGCCGAGGGTGCGGAGCTGCGTGTGGTCGAGCTGGACGAGCCCGCGCATGCCGCGCGCCTTCTCGAGGACGCCCTGCGCCGTCGCGACCGCGGAGCGGCCGCGCCGGCCGCTGCCGATGAGGATCGCGAGGAGCTCGGCGTCGGAGAGCGCCGCCGGGCCGCGCGCGGCGAGCCGCTCGCGCGGGCGCAGGGACTCGGGCCACTCGCGGATCGAAGGGATGCGGAGGTTACGGCGCGGGCTTGCTCACCGCCGCCTTGCCGCCGGCGTGCACGGTCCAGTCGCGCTCGTCGAAGTCCTTCGCGCAGTACGGGCAGATGGACCACTCGGGCCGGATGAGCTTGCCGCACGAGGGGCAGACGCGCTTCAGCTTCGTGCGGCAGGTCGGGCAGAGGACGTAGTCCTCCTGCACGCGCTCGTGGCACGTCGGACAGACGATGCGCTGCTCCGCCTCGGCGAGGAGGCTCTCTTCGGCGAGCTGTCGCTCGTACGACTCGGCGAGCGTCTCGCGCGGCCGCAAGATCAGGTACAGGAAGAGGCCGAGGAGGTTGAGCACGACGACCATGAGCCCGGCGAGGTACGGCATGATCGGGTTCTCGGTGCGCTGCTGTGCGTCGCGGACGGTCCAGAAGACCATCGCGAGGTAAAGGAAGAAGATGTAAACGACGACGAACCGGACGGAGAACTGGACGAGCGCGTTGCTCGTGATCTGCGTCCAGATGGCGCCGAGATCAGGCACCGGTCACTCCCTGCCGACCGGCACTTCGCTCGGCATGTGCCCGAGGGGCAGCAGCTTCCCGCTGTTCACGCGCGAGCGCCAGTAGTCGAGCAGGTCCTCGAGCGTCCGCTCGAACGGGATCGTCGGCTTCCACCCGGTCGCGCGCTGGAACTTCGACACGTCGGCCCACAGGATGGGAACGTCGCTCGGGCGGAGACGTGCCGGGTCCTCCTGGATCCTCACGGTGACCTTCGAGCGCGAGAGCAGGATGTCGAGCATCTCGCGGATCGACCACGTGCGCCCGCTGCCGACGTTGTAGACCTCGCCCGGCTCGGCCTTGTCGAGCGCGGTCCAGTACGCGCGCGCGATGTCGCGGACGTCCGTCCAGTCGCGCTTCGAGGTGAGATCCCCGACGTAGATGACCGGCTCGCGCAGGCCGTGCTCGATCTCGGCGATCTGCCGCGCCATCGTGCTCGTCGAGAAGACGGTGCCGCGGCGTGGACCCGTGTGGTTGAAGCCGCGCGTGACGACGAGATGCATGCCGTACGACTTGAAGTACTGCCACGCGAGCTTGTCCTGCGCGACCTTGCTCACGGCGTACGGGCTGAGCGGACGCAGCGGGTTCGTCTCCTTCATCGGGACCTCGTCCGGCAGCACGAGGCCGTACTCCTCGCTCGAGCCGGCGATGTGGATCCGCGTGTCGCTCTCGTGGCGCCGGACCGCTTCGAGGACGTTCAGCTGCGACGTGACGTTGATGCCGATCGTCGCCGCGGGCTCGTCGAACGACGACTGCACGAACGACTGCGCCGCGAGGTGGAAGATCCGGTGCGGCTGCACCGCGCTGATGAGCCGCTCGACCGCGCCGGCGTCGGTGAGCTCGGTATGCAGGAGCAGGACGCGTCCCCGGCGCTTCGACTCGTCGCGGACCTCGGCGCCCGTCGAGAAGCGGCCCTCGATGACGTCGAGGACGTTCCGCCGGGCGAGGTCCTCGACGTTCTCCATGCGCGAGCGCCAGCGGTACGTGCCATAGACGGCGATATCGGGGTGCTCGGCGAGGAGGTATTCGGCGAGGTGGCTCCCGGCGAACCCGGTGATGCCGGTGATCAGAACGCGCACTAGACGGGCGACGATAGCAAGTGCCGTACCGCCTCAACGATGGCCTCGTGCTCGACCGCCAGGACGCGCGCGGCGAGCGTTTCGGCGGTGTCGCCTGGCAGGACCGGCACGGCGCGCTGCAGGACGATCTCGCCCTCGTCGAGCTTGCCTCTGTACGCGCGGTGCACCGTGACGCCGGTCTCGGTCACACCGGCGGCGATCACCGCCTCGTGCACCTTCATGTCGTTCAGGCCTCCGAAGGCGGGAAGGAGCGACGGGTGGATGTTGATGACGGGGATCTCGCCGAGCGCGTCCCAGAACGCGTCCGCGAGGATGCGGTCGTAGCCGGCGAGCACGACGAGCCGCGCGCCGGCGTTGCGGATGGCGAGGCCCATGGCGGCCTGGCTCCGCTCACGTGAGCTCTTGCTCACGGTGAAGATGCCGATGGGTATCGCCGCCTTCCGCGCCCGCTCGAGCGCAGGTGCGTCTTCCTTCGAGGAGGCGACCAGCACGATCTCGGCGTCGAGGCGCCCTGAGGCGACCGCGTCGATCAGCGCTTGGAGGTTCGAACCTCGGCCACTGACGCAAACACCGATAGGGAGCGTCACGCCGGCACCTCCGCGCGCCGCGCTCCCAGCCGCGGCGCGCGCCGCGCTCCCAGCCGCGCGGCGCAGGGTGCGCCCTGACCTTTGAGCACGCGAGCCGTTGACGCCTTAGCGGGAGGGAGGGGATGTCCTGTGGGGCATGCAGTGGATCCGTGCCAACTTGGCACGGTTCCGTGCCGACTTGGCACGGAATGGGCCTGTTCCGTGCCAACTTGGCACGGAATGACCGGTGACCGCAAGGGACACAGGCGGCGCCGCGCCGCCTGAGTGGGAGCGCTTCCCCGGCTCACGTCAGCGTCCCCGGCTCACGTCAGCTTCCCCAGATCACCTAAGGGAATAGCGCCTACGCGAAGCGGACCCGGCGGTCGCCGCTCGCGCGCTCCACCCTCCCGATCGCGATGGCGTCGGGCAGCGCGCGCAGGGCGGCGCGCTCGTCCTCGGCGGCGACCATGACCACGAGCCCGATCCCCATGTTCCAGGTCCGCCAGCGCTCCTCTTCCTCGACATCGACGAGGCCGCCAAGGACCGTGAACACCGGCGGCACCGTCCAGCTCGAGCGGTCGATGACCGCGCCGAGGCCGTCGGGCAGCGCGCGCGGCAGGTTCGCCTCCCACGCGCCGCCGGTGATGTGCGCGATCGATCGCACGCGCGCCGCGTCGCGCAAGGTGCGGACCTCGTGGACGTACGAGCGGTGGTTCGCGAGGAGCGCCTCGCCGAGCGTGCCGCCGCGCAGCTCCGGACGGGGCTGCGCGAGGACGTCGTTCACGGACCCCGAGTGCCGGCCGGCGTGCCGGGCGAGGATCGCGCGCGCGAGCGTGTAGCCGTTCGTGTGCAGTCCCGTCGACGGCAGCCCGATGCACACGTCCCCCTCGCGCGCGTTCGCGGGGTCGAGGAGCCGCTCGCGCTCCACAGCGCCGACGAGGAACCCGGCGAGGTCGTACGCGCCGTCCACGTACATCCCGGGCATCTCCGCCGTCTCGCCGCCGAGGAGCGCGCAGTGGTGCGCGGCGCACGCGTCGGCCATCGCGCCCACGACGCGCGTGAAGACCTGCGGGTCGAGACGCGACGTCGAGAAGTAGTCCAGGAAGAAGAGCGGCTCGGCGCCCATGGCGAGCGCGTCGTTGACGCAGAGATGGACGAGGTCCGTCCCGACGACCTCGTGGCGATCGAGCAGCCGCGCGATCTCCACCTTCGTGCCCACGCCGTCGGTCGTCGCGACGAGCACGGCGTCCTTCGCGAGGAAGTGGAACAGCCCGGCGAACGCGCCGATGTCGCCGATGACCTCGGGGCGCTTCGTCCGCGCGATCCGCTCGCGGAGCCGCCGCAGCGCGGTCTCCTTCCGCTCGATGTCGACCCCGGCGGTGCGGTACGTGAGGCTCATCGGCGCGCGGTCTGGCCCTCGAGCGACTCTTTCGACAGCTCGAGCTGCACGGGCACGAGGTAGTCGCCGGTGAAGCACGCCGTGCAGAGGTCCTTCCGCGTCGCGCCCGTCGCCCTCACCATCCCGTCGAGCGAAAGGTACCCGAGGGAGTCCGCGCCGACATGCTGGCGGATCCCCTCGATCTCCATCTTCGAGGCGATGAGCTCGTCGCGGCGCGCCATGTCGACGCCGAAGAAGCACTGGTGGCGGATCGGCGGCGAGCAGATCCGCATGTGCACCTCGCGTGCACCGCTCCGGCGCAGCAGCTGGACGATCGGCCCGCTCGTGGACCCGCGCACGATCGAGTCGTCCACGACGATCACGCGCTTGCCATCGAGGACATCGCGCAGCGCGTTGTACTTCAGCGCGACGCTGTGCTGCCGCAGCTCCTGCGACGGCTGGATGAACGTGCGGCCGATGTAGCGGTTCTTGATGAGACCTTCGCGGAACGGGATGCCGCTCCGGCGCGCGTACCCGACCGCGGCGGGGATCGCGCTGTCGGGCACGGGGATGACGACGTCGGCGCCGGCGGGGCGCTCCTCCGCGAGGATCTCGCCCATGCGCTCGCGCGTCGCGTAGACGGAGTGCCCGCCGAGCTCGCTCGAGGCCGAGGCGAGGTACACGTGCTCGAACACGCACAGGCCGGTCCGGTCGGCGGCCATGTCCGCGACCTGCGTCAGGCCCGCGTCGTCGATGCGCAGGATCTCGCCCGGCAGCACGTCGCGCACGAACGTCGCGCCGACCGTGTCGAGCGCGCTCGTCTCGCTCGCCACCAGCCACGAGCTCCCCTTCGTCCCGATCACGAGCGGCCGGACGCCGAACGGGTCGCGGATCGCGTACAGCGCCTTCGGCGTGAGGATGACGAGCGACCACGCGCCCGAGAGCGTCGGCAGCGCGTGGACGAGCTTCGCGTCCCACGTCGCGCCCGGCGCGGCGACGATGGCCTTCGCGATGACCTCGGTGTCGCTCGAGGTCTGGAACTCGACGCCGTCGTCCTCGAGGTCCGCGCGCACGTCGCGCGCGTTGATGCAGTTGCCATTGTGGCCGATCGCGAGCTCGCCGAGCGCGTCGTCGCGCACCACCATGGGCTGCGCGTTCTCGATCCGCGAGGACCCGGTGGTCGAGTAGCGCGTGTGCCCCATCGCGGCGCGGCCGCCGAGCGCCATGAGGTCCGGCTCGGCGAAGACCTGGCCGACGAGGCCCATGCGCCGGACGACGCGCAGGTCGCGCCCGTCGGTCGCGGCGATCCCGGCGGACTCCTGCCCGCGGTGCTGCAGGGCGTACAGCGCGAAGAACGTGACGCGCGCGGCGCCGGTCGGCTCGGCGCCGGTCGGCGACCAGATGCCCGTCACGCCGCACATCGCGTCATCCCTCCCGTCCGAGCGCACGCGGGAGGCCATGCTCGTACGCGTCGCGGAGCGCGTCGACCGGCATCCCGAGCACGGGCGCGATCTCGAGCAGGTCGCCGCCGACCTGCCCGAGCGTCCACGTCGGCACGTCGTGCTCGTCCGCGAGGGTGCGGAACGCGGCCGCGCCCGCGGGATCCGTGACGAGCACGATGCCCGACGGTCCCTCGCCGAAGAGCGCGACGCGCCTATCGATGCCGCGGACCGCCGGCAGCGTGACCTTCATGCCGATCCCGTCCCGCAGACACAGCTCGGCGAGCGCGACGCCGAGCCCGCCCTCCGCGCGGTCGTGCGCGGCCCGGATGAGGCCGCGCTCGTGCGCGGCGAGGACGAAGCGCTGTAGCCGCGCCTCGAGCGCGAGGTCGACCGCGACCGGTCCCTCGTGCACGCCGACGAGCGCGCCGTACGCGGACGTCCCGATACCCACCTGCGCGCTCCCGACGAGATGCACGATGTCGCCGGCGCGTCCGGTGGTCACGGGAACGTGCCGCGCGGCCTCGCGGAGGTGGCCGACGGCGCCGATCGTCGCGGTCGGCCAGATGTCGACACCGCGCGTCGCGTTGTAGAGCGACACGTTGCCCGAGACGACCGGCGTGCCGAGCGCGGCGCACGCCGCGGCGATGCCCGCGACGGTGCGCTCGAGGCGCCACGCGCCCTCGGGCCGCTCGGGGTTCCCGAGGTTGAGGCAGTCGGTGATCGCGAGCGGGCGCGCGCCCATGCACACGAGGTTGCGGGTCGCCTCGGCGACCGCAGCCGCGGCGCCGACGAACGGGTCGATCGCCGCGACGCGCGGCTGCGCGTCGACCGCGACCGCGATGCCGTCGGTCCGCCCCTTGATGCGCAGCACGCCCGCGTCGCCGCCGGGTCCGACGACCGTGTCGGTGCCGACCATCTGGTCGTACGTGCGATAGAGGATCCGCCGCGACGCGACCATCGGCGACGCGAGCAGCTCGAGCAGCTCGATGCCGAGCTTGTTCCGGTGATCGCCGCTCGGCGGGGTGACGTTGCCTCGGGTCGCGCCAGAGGGGCGGCTCCCCTCGACCTCACCCCGCCTCGCGGCGATCGCGGTCGGCGGGCGAGCCCACTCGGTCACGTCGTACTCAGGTGCGTCCGCAGCGAGCCAAGAAGGTCGGAGCGAAGCGACGATGTCGTCGGCGGAGCGCACTTCGAGCACGGGCTCCGCCGTCACCTCGCCGATCCGCGTCCCGTGGAGCTCCCAGCGGCGGAAGACCTCTTCGACATCGCGCTCGCGACCGGGCCTCGCGACGACGAGCATCCGCTCCTGCGACTCCGAGAGCATGACCTCGTAGGGGACCATCCCCGCCGCGCGGCGCGGGACGCGGTCGACGTCGATGCGCATCCCGACGCGGCTGCGAGCGGCGACCTCGCTCGTCGCGCACGTGAGGCCGGCGGCTCCGAGGTCCGCCGTCGCCTCGACGGCATCGCGCTCGACGAGCTCGAGCGTCGCCTCGAGGAGCAGCTTCTCGAGGAACGGACTGCCGACCTGCACCGATGGCCGCTTCGCCTCGTCGCCCGCGCCGAGCTCGAACGACGCGAGGAGCGACGCACCCGCGATCCCGTCGCGGCCGGTGTCGCTGCCGACGAGGTACACGGCGCTGCCGGGGCGGGCGGTGGCCGAGCGCGCGAGGGCCTCGCGATGGACGAAGCCGACGCACATCGCGTTCACGAGCGGGTTGTCCGCGAAGCACGGCTCGAACGACACGTGCCCCGCGACGTCGGGGATGCCGACGCAGTTGCCGTACGACCCGATGCCGCCGACGACGCCGGCCACGAGGCGCCGCGTGCGCGCGTCCGACGGCGGCCCGAAGGCGAGCGCATTCAGGAGCGCGACCGGACGCGCACCCATCGCGAAGACGTCGCGGAGGATCCCACCGACGCCGGTCGCCGCGCCCTGGAACGGCTCGACCGCGCTCGGGTGGTTGTGGCTCTCGATCTTGAACACGCACAGGAGTCCGTCGCCGAGGTCGACGGCGCCGGCGTTCTCCCCCGGACCGAGCGCGACGCGCGCGCCCGTCGTCGGTAGCGTGCGGAGGAGCCGCTTCGAGTGCTTGTAGGCGCAGTGCTCGCTCCACATCGCGCCGAACATCCCCCACTCGAGCGCGTTCGGCTCGCGGCCGACCAGCGCGCGCACGCGCTCGGCCTCGGACGCGGTGAGCCCGACCTCGACCGCGGGATCCATCCGCTCAGGCTCCGCCGTCCTCGTCCCCTCCGTGATGGGGACGGACCTCACGCCAGCGGCTCTCCGATGAAGCGCTCGATCGCGTCGGCGAACGTCGCGAGGTCAGCGACGCGGTCCCGGATGAGGCCGTGGATCTCGCTGATGTTCGTCTGCTCGCGGTCGTACGCCAGGAGGTTTCGCAGGTTCGCGAGCGCCTCGAGGCGGTACGAGAGGTCCTTTTCGATGATCCCGTGCCCCGCGAGCGCGTCGAGGATGTCGTGGTACGCCTCCGGCTTCGGCAGCGCGAGCGCCATGACGAGGTAGGCGCCCGTCCCGAAGAGGAGCTCCACCGCCTGCTGCAGGTACCACTGCGCGAGGCCGTACAGCTTCGGGTCCGAGCGGAACTTGCCGTGGTCGATCGGCCGCAGGTCGCCGAGCAGCTTCACGTACTCGCGCAGGTGGCCGAGACGCGCACGGACGTACTCGTGGTCGATCGCGAATCGCTCGCCCCGGGTGCGCTCCTGGAGCGCCTTGGTCTGCATGTCGTCGTACTTCTGGAACTCGAGGTAGTCCATGACCGCCCTCGCCTCGAAGACGACGCGGCGCTTCTGATCGCGCTGGTACAGCAGGCCGTAGCTGCGGACGACCTGCGCGCGCTGAAGGAGCGACGCCTGGTTGAGGATGAGGACGTCGACGTCCGGGGTCTCGAGCGTCTTCGAGAGCTCACCCATGAAGTACACGCGGTAGTCGAAGAACTCGCTCGCGCGGATCCGGTCGAGCAGGAGCAGCGCGATGTCGAGGTCGGAGAACTTGCCCACGACCTTCTTGCCGGCCGTCATACCGAGCGCGTAGGCGGCGTCGACCGGGTTCGTCTGGAAGAGGCTCGTGAGCTGGGCCTGCTTGCCGAAGATGTCTATGTCAAGGCTCCGATCCGCTGCGGTGATCGGTCGCCTACGGCACCGACCAAGCTCTCGAACATCCGCAGTCCGTCCGTGCCACCGAGTATCCGTTCGGCGCACCTTTCGGGGTGCGGCATCAGGCCCACGACATTCCCCTCTGCATTGCGGAGACCGGCGATGTTGTTCACCGAACCGTTGGGGTTCGCCTCCGGCGTGACGATCCCGCGCTCGTCGACGTACCGGAAGAGCACGAGCCCCTCCTTCTCGATGCGCTCCACGGTGCCCGTGTCCGCCACGAAGCAGCCCTCCCCGTGCCCGATGGGCATGCGCAGGACCGCGTCCCGGAGGCCCCGCGTGAACGGCGTGCCCTCGTCCTCCACGCGGACACGCACCCAGTCCGAGATGTACTCGAGGCGCGCGTTGCGGATGAGCGCGCCGGGGAGGAGCCGGGCCTCGCACAGGATCTGGAAGCCGTTGCAGGAGCCGAGGATCGGTCCGCCCTCCGCGGCGAAGCGGCGCAGCTCGCGGATGGCCGGGGACAGGCGCGCGATCGCGCCCGCGCGGACGTGATCGCCGTACGAGAAGCCGCCGGGAACGATGCACGCGTCGAAGCCTGAGAGGTCGACCTCGGTGTGCCAGAGGATCTCGGTCTCCGCGCCGTTGATCCCCCCGGGGGGACCCGCGAGGGAGAGCGCGTGCTCGAAGTCGCGCTCGCTCCACGTTCCCGGGAAGCGGAGGATCGCGACCCTCGCCACCCGTTCAATGCTACAGGCTAGCGACGAGGAGATCAGCGCTTCAGCGATGAGTGACGACGAGTGGCGCCTGTACGAGCGAAGCGATCACGCGGTCGCGAGCTCCACGCGGAAGTCCTCGATCACCGGGTTCGCGAGCAGCTCACGTCCCATGGTGTCGGTCGCCGTGCGCGCGGTGGACTCGTCGGCCGCATCGAACGTGACGACGATCTCCCTCCCGGTCCGCACGCCGACGACGCCGAGCCCGAGCGACCCGAGCGCGCCGAGGATCGCCTCGCCCTGCGGGTCGCGCACCTCCGCCTTCGGCCGGACGTGGATCGTCGCGACGTATCTCATCTGCTCTTCGCAGGGGGCTGCGCCCCCTTCCACCCCCGTCTCTTCGCAGGCGGCTGCGCCCCCTTCCACCCCTGTCTCTTCGCAGGGGGCTGCGCCCCCTTCCACCCCCGCGCTTCGAGCAACACCTCGATCGCGTCGGCGTGCTCGCGCCAGTGCTCGTGCGTCTCGCTCGCGATCGCCTGCCACACGAGCGAGTCCTGCCCCCACGGGTCGCCCGCGGGCAGCATGAGGTTCTCTTCCTTCATCTCGTCGACGACGCGGCGCACGAGCGCCGCGGTGAACCGGAAGTCGTCCAGGACCGCGTCGAACGGTGACCTGCGGTAGTGCTCGACGGTCAACCGGTTCAGCTCGTCGGTCCCGAGCTCCTGCTCGCTCTGCCAGCGCGGGATCCACGCCGGCGGCGGGAGGTTGCGCACGCCCATGAGGCGCGCGAGCGTGCCCTGCCAGTAGACGCAGTGGGCGACGACGTCGCGCACCGACCAGCCGTCCAGCACCGGCGTCGACGCGCGCTCCTCGCCGAGCTCGCGCGCCAGCCGCAGGAGGCGGTCCGCCTCGCGGTCGATCGCGCCCGCGACCTCGGCCTTGGTGACCTTCCTCTTCTTCGGGCTCATGCGAGGGGCCTTCCCACGATGCGCTCGTAGCACTCGAGGTAGCGCTGCGACGTGCCCTCGACCACCTCCGCCGGCAGCGTCGGGGCGGGCGGCTCCCTGTTCCAGCCGCTCGCGGTGAGGAAGTCGCGCACGTACTGCTTGTCGAACGAGGGCGGCGTCGACCCCGGCCGGTAGCGCACGGCGTCCCAGTAGCGCGAGGAGTCCGGCGTGAGGACCTCGTCGATGAGCGTGAGCACGCCGCTGTGGAAGCCGAGCTCGAACTTCGTGTCCGCGAGGATGAGCCCGCGCCCGAGCGCGTATGCGTGCGCCGACCGGTACAGCGCGATCGTCACGTCCTCGAGCTTCTTCGCCAGGTCGCTCCCCACCATTGCCGCGAGCTGCGCCCGCGAGATGTTCTCGTCATGGCCGGTCATGGCCTTCGTCGCCGGCGTGAAGATGGGGTCGCCGAGACGCTCCGACTCCCGCATGCCGCGGGGCATGCGCTCGCCGGCGATCGTCCCGCTCTTCGCGTACTCCGCCCACGCCGAGCCGCTCACGTACCCGCGTGCGACGCACTCGATGTCCACGCGGTCGCACTGCTTCACGAGCACGGCGCGGCCCTCGAGCGATGGCGTCGAGCGGAACGGCTCGGGAAAGTCGTCGAGCCGCGTCTCGACGACGTGGTTCGGCACGATCGATCGGGTCCTCTCGAACCAGAAGTTGGAGAGCTGCGTCAACACGCGGCCCTTCTGCGGGATCGGCGTCGGCAGGACGACGTCGAACGCGGAGAGGCGGTCGCTCGCGACCATGACGAGGTTCCCGTGCCCGGCCTCGTACACGTCGCGCACCTTGCCGCGGCGGAACAGCTTCGCGCCGCTGACCTTGCTCGATATCGTGGCCTGCGGCCCGATAGCCGCTCCGCTCCTATCGAGCTCGCTCGGCCCGGCGGCGCCGGATCCTCGCTCGCCCCTATTCACTCGGCAGGACTTCCTTCAGGCGTTCGCGCCAGGTCGCGGCGACATCGCGCGTGACGTCCGCGGCGAGTCCGCGGTACTCCTCAGGCTTGTCGATGACCTTGCGCTCGTCAGGCGTCAGCTTCGCGAGGTACGGGCGGACGTCCACGTCGACGGTCGCGACGTCCATGAGCGTGCGGCCCGTGCGGTCGGCCTCGAGCGTGAGCTTGCGCACCGCCTCGTGCGCGCCCGGATGGCCGTACTTGGAGAGGAGCACGTAGAGCGGCTCGGCGACGATCGCGCCGCGCGTGAGCGCGAGGTTCGCCTTCAGGCGGTCGCGGTCGACGCGGATGCCCTCGAGCGAGGTCGCCATGCGCCGCGCGGCGTAGGCCGTCGCCGCGAGGATCTCGCCCAGGAAGCGCTGCGACGCCGAGTTCGTGAGGTCGCGCTGGTGCTCGCTGATCTGGTCCATGTACGTCGTGACGATCCGCGGCGCCATCGCCTTCCAGATGCTCTTCACGTTCTCGAACGAGACCGGGTTGCGCTTGTGCGGCATCGTCGACGATCCGACCTGCTCCGCCGCGAACGCCTCGGCGATCTCGCCGATCTCCGTGCGCTGGAGCTGACGCATGTCGTCGGCGAGGTTCGCGAGGACGCCGAGCGTCGAGAGGCAGGCGTGCGCGAGGTCGCTCCAGCCTTCCGCCTCGACGATCTGGCTGGACGTCGAGCGCCGCTCGACGCCGAGGGACGCGAGGAAGCGCTCTTCGAGCGCGCGCGGCTCCGCGCTGAGGAGGCCGAGCGCGTTGTACGCGCCCACGGCGCCGGAGAGCTTGCCGGGGAGACGCTGCGCGAAGTACCGGAGCCGGCCGATGCGGTCGCCGAGCCGCGAGACGTACGCGGCGATCGCGAAGCCGAACGTGACGGGCTCCGCGTGCCGCCCGTGCGTACGCCCGATCTGCGGCGTGTCCGCCTCGGCCTCGGCGATGGCGATGCAGCGCGCGACGACCGCGGCGACCGCGGGGACGACCGCGCGCTCGACGCACTCGCGGTAGCGCAGCGCGTTCGCGGTGTCGACGATGTCGTACGAGGTCGCGCCGAGATGCACGTACCGCTTCGCGTCGTCCGGGACCTTCGAGCGGATGACGTTGACGAGCGCGCGCACGTCGTGGCGCGTCTTCGCCTCTTCGGCCGCGACCTCCTCCGCGGTGACGCGGTCGGCCGCGCCGGCGATCGCGGTCGCGACCCCCTGGTCGCAGATCCCGGCGTCGGCCATCGCCTTCGCGAGCGCCGCCTCGACCCGCGCCTGGTACACGATGACGGCCGTCGCCGAGAGGTAGGGGTGCAGGGCCTCGAAGGTGGGCTTGTCGCCGCCGTAAAAGCGGGAGTCGAGCGGCGAGACGGCGTCGAACCGTGACTCGAACGTCAACGGTCCGCTCCGCGGGACGGAATGGGCGTCCTTTGAGGGGGGGCAGGAGGACTTTGAGGGGGAAGGGACGAACGTTGAGGAACGGCTCGGCGTGGCGTCGGCACCGCTGCGGATCCGCGCTCGGCCACACGCGAGCGCGCGGCCACCGTAGGGCGCACCTCCGGGCGGCGCGGGCGGGGATGTCCGTTCGGGTATGCAGTGATCCCGTGCCGAACTGGCACGGAACCGTGCCAAGTTGGCACGGAAATGGACAGATCCGTGCCGATCTGGCACGGAACCGTGCCGAGTTGGCACGAAACCACTGGTCGCCTCTGAGAAGGTGGATGCGGGCCCTGTGGAGATCGATCCGCCGACCAGCACTGATCTGCGCCCATCTCAAAGTCGTCCCCCGTCACGATGGTGCCAACACCTTGGCGGCCATCGCCTGACGATGCGCCTTGACCCTCTCTCCCAGCTCCTCGTCTCCGATGGCCAGGATCTGCGCGGCGAGCAGCCCGGCATTCGCGGCGCCGGGCTCGCCGACGGCGACGGTCGCGACGGGGATCCCACGTGGCATCTGCACCGTGGACAACAGCGCGTCGAGGCCGCCGGCGATCGACGTCGGTCCCGCAAGCGGCACGCCGATCACCGGCAGCGTCGTGTGGCCGGCCACCGCGCCGGCGAGGTGCGCCGCCGCGCCGGCGCCCGCGATGATCACCCTGACCCCGCGCGCCTCGAGGCCGGTCACCCACTCGCGGAGCGCGTCCGGGGTGCGGTGCGCGGAAAGCACCTTCATCTCCGACTCGACGCCGAGCTCCTTCAGGACGTTCGCGGCGTGCTCCATCGTCGGCTTGTCCGACGCCGAGCCCATGACGATCCCGACCCGCGGCTTGCTCAATCTCGGGCCTCTCGGCCCGAGACACGCTCAGGGCTGGTGGACTCGCTCGGACCGGTAGAGCCGGATCCTCGCTCGGTCTCTCTCACGCCACGCCGACCTCCCGCGCTCCGATGTCCGAACGATAGAAGCGGCCCTTCCAGTTCACACGCGCGGCCGCTTCGTAGGCGAGGCGGCGCGCGTCCGCCACGGTGTCGCCGCCCGCGACGATGTGCACCACGCGACCTCCCGCGGTCACCAAGCGGGTGCCGCTGCGCTTCGTCGCCGCGTGGAAGGCCCACGCGCCCTGGGGCAGGTCGTCGAGCCCTTCGATGACCGCGCCGCCCTCGGTCTTGCCCGGGTAGCCCTCGGCGCAGAGAGCGACGCTCACGTAGGCGCGCGCGCTCCAGCGGAGCGGCGACCCCGCGACGTGCGCCGCGAGGCGGCCCTCGCCGAGCGCGAGCATGAGCTGCGCGAAGTCGCCCTCGAGGCGTGGCAGCACGACCTCGGCCTCAGGATCGCCGAAGCGCGCGTTGTACTCGAGGACCTTCCAGCCCTCTCCTCGCAGGGGGCCGGGCCCCCTTCCACCCCCCGGGCGCGTGCGGATGAGACCGGCGTAGACGATCCCGCGATAGGGCGTCCCGCGCTTCGCGAGTACCCGCGCGACCGGCGCGATGAGCGCGTTCGCGGCGTCCTGCGCTTCGTCGTCGGGGAGGATCTCCGTCGGCGTGTACGCGCCCATGCCGCCGGTGTTCGGGCCCGTGTCGCCGTCGCCGACGCGCTTGTGGTCGCGCGCGGGCGGCAGGGCGACGACCGTCTCGCCGTCGACGAGGGCCTGGAGCGACGCTTCCTCGCCCTCGAGGACCTCCTCGAGCACGACCACGCCCTTCGAGATGGTCGCGGACGCGAGCGCCATGAGCGCTTCCTCGCGGTCGCGGGCGACGACGACCCCCTTGCCGGCCGCGAGGCCGTCGGCCTTCACGACGACGGGGCCGTCGCGCCCCTCGAGCGCCTTCGCCGCGGCGACGGCGTCGGGGTAGGAGGTCCACGACGCCGTCGGCACCCCGGCCTCGTCCATGACCTCCTTCGCGAACGACTTGCTCCACTCGATCTTCCCGGCCTCGCGCGACGGCCCGACCGCGGCGATCCCGGTCCGCCGCAGCGCGTCGCCGATCCCGGCCGCGACGAGCTCGTCGGGGCCGACGATGGCGAGGTCGATCCGCGCGGCGGCGATGTGCTGCTCCAGGCGCGCGACGTCCGTCGGCGGGACGTCGACGAGACGCGCGAAGAGCGACATCCCGTCGTTGCCCGGCGCCACGTCGATCGTCGCGACGCTCTTGGCTCGCGCGAGCGCCCAGGCGATCGCGTACTCGCGGCCTCCGCCGCCGAGCACGAGGCAGTTCAGGCCGGGCGCGCCGGACGAGCGCCCCGGGCTGCGTTCCTGCCGCTGTCGCTTGATGACGTCGTAGACCCGGTCGCGCGGCAGGATGAAGCTCAGATGCTCACTCCCGTCAGATCACTCCCATTCGATCGTCGCGGGCGGCTTCGACGACACGTCGTACACGACGCGGTTCACGCTCGGCACCTCGTTCACGATGCGGGAGGACGCTCGCTCGAGGAGCTCGTATGGGAGCCGTGCCCAGTCGGCCGTCATGAAGTCGTCCGTCGTCACCGCGCGCAGCGCGACGAGGTATCCGTACGTCCGGAAGTCTCCCTGCACCCCGACGCTCCGTACGGGAGTGAGAACGGCGAAGGCCTGCGCGACCTTGCGGTACCAGTCGGCCGCGCGGAGCTCCTCGAGGAAGATCGCGTCGGCGCAGCGCAGCACGTCGAGCTTCTCGCGATCGATCGCGCCGACCACGCGCACCGCGAGGCCCGGGCCGGGGAACGGGTGACGCCAGAGGATGTCCTCGGGGATCCCGAGCTCGGCGCCGACGCGCCGGACCTCGTCCTTGAACAGGCGGCGGAGCGGCTCGACGTTGCGCAGGGTCATGTCCGCGGGCAGCCCGCCGACGTTGTGATGCGTCTTGATCCGCGCGGACGTCTTGCTGTCGCGCGACTTCGACTCGATGACGTCGGGGTAGATCGTGCCGTGCACGATGTGGGCTGCTCCTCGCAGGGGGCTCCGCCCCCTGCCACCCCCGACGCCCTCGATCTTCTCCGCCTCTTCCTCGAACACGCGGATGAACTCCTCGCCGATGATGGCGCGCTTCCGCTCGGGGTCCTCGACGCCGGTCAGCCTCGAGAGGAACCGCGCCGACGCGTCGACGTGCACGAGCTTCAGCCGGGGGCCCCCCTCAGCAGCCCCGAACGTCGCGACGACCTGCGCGGCCTCGTTCGCGCGCATGAGCCCCGTATCGATGAACACGCACGTGAGGCGGTCGCCGATGGCGCGCGCGACGAGCGAGGCCGCGACCGCCGAGTCGACGCCGCCGGAGAGCGCGCAGATCGCGTGACCGTCGCCGATCTCGGCGCGGATCTCGGCGACGGCCTCCTCGACGAAGGCGGCGGGCGTCCAGTCGCCCGGCACGCCGACGACGCGGTAGAGGAAGTTGCGCAGCACGTCGATGCCGTGCGGCGTGTGCGCCACCTCGGGATGGAACTGCACCCCGAAGCGCTTCGCCCCGTCGCTCATCGCCGCGACCGGCAGCCGCTCCGTCGACGCGATGGCGTGGAAGCCCTGCGGCAGCCGCTGGACGGAGTCGCCGTGGCTCATCCACGCGCGCTCGTGCGGCGCGAGGCCGTCGAACAGCGCGCCGGGCTCGTCGATCGAGAGCGTCGCGGGTCCGTACTCGCGCTTGCCCTCGGGCGCCACCTCGCCGCCGAGCGCGCGCGCCAGGAGCTGCATCCCGTAGCAGATGCCGAGGACCGGCCAGCGGCCGTCGAGGATGGCCGGGTCGATCCCGGGCGCGCCCGCGTCGTACACGCTCGCGGGGCCGCCGGAGAGGATCACGCCGACGACGCCCTTCGCCTGGAGCTCGGCGAACGCGACGTCGTGCGGGAAGATCTCGCAGTACACGCGCGACTCGCGGACCCGGCGCGCGATGACCTGCGTGTACTGCGAGCCGTAGTCGAGGATCCCGATGGTGGGGCGCATCAGTACTGCGTCGCGCCGGTGAACGCGAACTGCGCGAGACGCACCGCGGGCACCCGCCGCGCGCCGAAGCTGAACGTGCCGCCGGCGAACAGGTGCAGGTCCTTCCCGATCCCGAGGGTGCCCGCGAGCGCGTCGTGGTACGACTGCGTGAAGCGGAAGTTCTTCACCGGATGCGCGACCTCGCCCCTCTCGATGAGGAACGTGCCGTCGCGCGTCATGCCGGTCACGATGGTGCGGAGCTGGTGCACCCACCGCGTGTAGTGGAACCGGGTGACGAGGACGCCGCGGTCGACGTCGCGAATGAGCTCATCGCGCGTCTTCGTCCCGGGCTCGATGCGCAGGTGGAACGGCTGCGACGACGCGAACGGGTTCGGCGGCAGCCCGTGCCCCGTGTTCGCGCCGCCGGTGCGGAGCGCGGTCTGCCGGTCGTACACGACCGCCTTCGCGACCCCGCCCGCGATGAGCTCCACCGTCCGCGACGGCTGGCCCTCGAAGTCAAACGGCATCGGCACCGACGCGGGATCGAACGGGTCGTCGACGAACGTGATCTCGCCCGTCACCTTCTGACCGAGCTTGCCTCCGACGAACGACCGCCCCTCCTCGACCGCCTGCCCGGTGAGCACCGACCCGAGGAACTGCGCGATGTCGGCCACGGCGTACGGCTCGAGCACGACCTCGTACGTCCCGGGAGCGAGGTCGCGCGGCCCCTGCGCGGCGGCGCACTTCTCGACCGCCTCGCGCGTCACGGCATCGATGTCGATCGCGCGCACGTCGGTGGCGCTGCGTTCCGCCCAGGCGGAGCCCGCGTCGCCCGTGACGACGGCTTCGATCGCCGCGAGCGTCGACGGCGAGTACCCCCAGACGCCCCCGGTGTTCGCGACGGCGACCTCGTTCGCCCCGGTCGAGAGATACCCGGCCGCCGTGAGCTTCCGCTCTCGCGCGGCCCGCAGGAGCCGCTCGACGCGCGTCGCGCGGTCCATCGGGGTCGCCGAGGCGGTCGCGTCGACGAACGCGGAAGGCGACGGCGGGATCGGCTGCGCGCCGCCGAGGCCGCCGAACACGGGGTTCTCGGGAACGGCGCGCGCCACCTCGCTCGCGCCCTTCGCCGCCCGCGCGATGCCGTCCTCACCGAGGTCGTTCGTCGTGACCATCCCGACGCGCTTGCCCACGACGACGCGGATCTGCAACGCGGCCTCGCGGCTCGCGACGTTCTGGTGGATGACGTTGTTCGCGAACCGCGTGAGCTCGTTCGTCGACGCCAGGACGAGCGCCTCGGCCTGGTCGCCGTCACACTCCCTGAGGGCACGGTCGCAGATCCGCCGCAGCTCCGCCTCGGTCCAGAGCTCGGCGCTCACCGGACGACGCCGACGCGCACGTTGCGGAACCGCGCGGGCGCGGCGCCGTGTCCGGTGTGGCCGACCTGCCCGGGTTGCCCCTTGCCGCAGTTCGGCGTGCCCCACATCTTCCATTCGCTCGGCGAGCACACCGCGTCGCACGACCCCCAGAACTCCGGCGTGATGCCCGTGTAGGTCGGGTTGCGCAGCATCGCGCCGAGCTTCCCGCCCGTGATCTCCCAGCCGATCTGCGTCCCGAACTGGAAGTTCAGGCGCTTGTCGTCGATCGACCACGAGCGGTTCGTCTCCATGTAGATGCCGTCGTCCGTGTCCGCGATGAGGTCGTCGAGGGTCCCCGCGTCGCCCGGCATGAGCGACACGTTGGTCATGCGGATGAGCGGGAGGCGCGCCCACCCGTCGGCGCGCATCGTGCCGTTCGACGGCTTCCCCAGCGCAGCCGCGGTCTCGCGGCTCATGAGGTAGCCGACGAAGATCCCGTCCTTCACGGCCCACCCCTCGCTCGCGGGGACGCCCTCATCGTCCCAGCCGAACGTGCCGAGCCCGCCCGGCGACGTCGAGTCGATGCGCATGTTCACCTTGTCGCTGCCGTAGCGGAACGTGCCGAGCCGGTCGGTCGTGAGGAACGACGTGCCGGCGAACGCGGCCTCGGTGCCGAGCGCGCGGTCGAGCTCGATCGGATGGCCGCAGCTCTCGTGCACCTGGAGCATGAGCTGCGCGTCGCCGATGACGACGGTCGTGCGCACGTCCTGGGGGCACGGCTTCGCCGTGAGGAGCGCGACGGCCTCCTCCGCGACGCGCGGCGCGTGCGCGACGAGGTCCCACTTCGTCACGAACTCCCAGCCGGCCTGGTTCTGCGTCCGGCCGCCCGCGGCCGGGTACGAGCGCACCTGCAGCTCGCCGTCGCCGACGGCCTCGGCGGAGATCCCGCACCCGCACTCGTACAGGGTCTGCTCGAGGTCCGCGCCCTCGCTCGAGATGAAGAGCTTGTCCTCGCGCCAGATCTCGTAGTTCGCGCGCGTGGTGCGCAGGCCCTTCACCGTCCGCATCGCGCCCTCGGCGGCGAGGAGCAGGCCGACGCGATCCTCGAACGGGACCGCGAACGGGTCGATCCCGATCGTCGTGCGGTACGTGCCCGTCTGCGCCTGCACGGGAGCGAGCACGGCGTCGCGCTGCTTGCAGGTCGCCGACGCCTTCGCGATCTCGACCGCGAGCGCCGCGACGCGGTCGACCTCCGCCGGCGTCACGAGCTGCGACGCGGCGAAGCCCCAGGCGCCGTCGGCGACGACGCGCACGCCGAACCCGAACGTGTCGGTGCGGTCGATGGTGTCGAGGTGGCCGTTCTTCACGAACGCGTCCTCGACCGCTCGCCGGACGAAGCGGACGTCGGCGTAGGAGGCTCCCCTCGTCCTCGCGGTGTCGACGCCGCGACGGGCGAGGTCCCTCTCTACCACGGGGCCCCTACCCCGCGAGCTCGGCGCCGAACGTCATCAGGCGCGGATCCGGTAGTTCGGCGGTTCGGTCGTGATGCGGATGCTGTGGGGATGCGATTCGCGCAGGCCGGCGCCGCTGATGCGGACGAAGCGCGCCTTCGCGCGCAGGTCCTCGACGGTCGCCGCGCCGACGTAGCCCATGCCCGCGCGCAGTCCGCCGACGAGCTGGTGGACGAACGGCGCGAGCGGGCCCTGCGCGGGGACGAGACCCTCGACGCCCTCGGGCACGAGCTTGCTGAACTCGCCGACGTCCTGCTGGCCGTAGCGGTCCTTCGATCCTGCCGGGGGGCCCCCCGATCGCGCGGTCATCGCGCCCATCGAGCCCATGCCGCGGTAGGTCTTCATGCGGCCCTCGGGCGTCGTCACGAGCTCGCCCGGCGACTCGTCGACGCCGGCGAGGAGCCCGCCGAGCATGACCGTGTGCGCGCCGGCGCCGAGCGCCTTCGCGATGTCGCCGGAATGCTGGATGCCGCCGTCGGCGCAGATCGGGATCCCGTGCTTCGCGGCGACCTCGGCGCAGTCGAAGACCGCCGTGATCTGCGGCATGCCCGCGCCCGCGACGATGCGCGTCGTGCAGATCGCGCCCGGCCCCATCCCGACCTTCACGGCGTCGGCGCCCGCGCTGATGAGCTCCTCGGCGCCATCGCCCGTCGCGACGTTGCCCGCCATGACCTGCACGCGGTGGCGGGCCTTGATCTTCTCGACCATGCGGATGACGCTCGTCGAATGCCCGTGCGCGGTGTCGACGACGACGAGGTCGCAGCCCGCCGCGGCGAGCGCCGCGGCCCGCTCGTCCGCGTCGCCGCTCACGCCGACGGCCGCGCCGACGCGCACGCCCGCGGCCTTCGCCTTCCGCACCTCGGCGACCTGCGCATTGACGGGAAGGTTGCGGTGGATGACACCGAGCCCGCCGAGCTTCCCGAGCGCGATGGCCATCGGCGCCTCGGTGACGGTGTCCATGGCGGCGGAGAGGATCGGCAGATCGAGCGGGATGTCCTTCGTGAGGAGGGTCGCGGTGGAGACCTGCGTGGGGAGCACGTCGCTCTTGGCGGGGATGAGCAGGACGTCGTCGAACGTGAGGCCTTCTGTGCCGAACTTCGCCTGCTCCGTCACGGGGCCCCGACCCCGTGATGCCGCTCCACTCCCATCCACGCATTTTAGGGAGTCAGGGCGCGCGGTCGTCGCGCTGAACGCGAGGGGCGCGAGGGACAGGCTCGCGGTCAGCAGGGGAAGGAGGAGGGGTGGGGCGACCGCGAGCCGATGTGTGACGTGGTGGTCAGGCCTGGACGCGCCCGAGGACCTCGGTGCTTCTGGCGCCGCTGGTGCCGCCGGCCAGCGAGGCGAGCGCGAGGAGGCCGAGCGCGGCGACGCGCAAGGCGTCGAGGGATGGTCCCGTGCGCATCGGCTTCCTCCTTGCCCGCCGCTGTACCGGCGGCGAGCAGGCATCAACGGATGCGGCTTGCGCGACGCGGTCGGCGGGAGCGGCCCTGCGGTGCTAGTAGGGACGCAGGCCGGCGAGGTCGAGCGCCTTGCGAGCCTGTTCGTAGGCCTCGGGCAGCTGCTTCCGGGCGGCGAGCGCGTCGGCGTAGAGCCGGTGCGCGCGGGCCCGGACGCGCGGCGGCTCGCTCGTGTGCGCGGCGATGGCGTCCTCGAAGGCGCGGCGGACAATCGCGGTGGTCGATGCATCCGCGGCAGCAATGGCCTGCGCCCGAAGGAGAAGGGCGATCGCCCGCAGTTCCCCGGACGCACTTTGTGCTGCCGCCTCGGCAAGACGGCGCGCCTCGTCGAACCGCTTCCTGCTCATCGCCAGCTCAGCGCGCGAGGCCTGCACCCATCTCTCCAGTAGCGCATCGCCGATGACCTTCGCCATCGAGCTCGATCGGTCGAGGCACTCCGCGGCCTTGTCGAATTCGCCTCGCTGAATGTGAATCCAGCCGAGCGTGTTCCAAGCTTCGGCGACGCGTTCCCGCTCCCCGAGACCCTCGAAGCCGTCCAGGCTCTTTCGTGCGTAGGCGAGCGCGGCCTCCCGATCCCCGCCCTGGAACCGCGTGAGCGCGAGGGACGCGTACAGCTTGGCCAGAACGCCGGGGTCGGCGATGTCCTCGGCGAGGGCACGGGCCCGCTCCGTCCGCAGGTCCGCCGACGCCACGTCGCCGAGGCGCAGATACACGGTCGAGAGCAGACGGTGGATGTCGAGCTCGAGCGTCTTGTCGATGAGGTCTTCGACGTGCAGGGCGTGCTCGGCGTCGAGGGCGTATCTGATGGCCTCGCCCTGTGCGTCCGAGCGCATGTGCGCTCGAGCAAGGTCGAACATCGTCCGCGCCGCGAGGTCCTTTGCTCCGAACGAGCGGAACGAGGCGAGGGCCTGATCGAGCAGCTTGATGGCCTCAGCCGACCGGTCCATCAGTAGGAGCGCACGGCCATGGAGCCGCTGGAACCGCGCGCGCATGAGCCCGCGCGACTTTTTCGTCCACTGCGACGCGATCTGCTCCGCGACCTGGTGCCCGCCGGCGCGAAGCTCCTGCTCGGCGCGAAGGAGCGTGAACTCCTGATCCTGCTCGGCCGCCGCCGGCGCAGAGAGGAGGTCCGACACCTCCACACCGAGCCGACCAGCGAGGATGTGCGCGGCGCGAAGCGACGCGCGCGTCCGCCCGGTCTCGAGGAGGCTTATGAACCCCTTGCTGAAGTCCTTGCCGGCGAGCTCGGCCTGCGTGAGCCCGCGCGCCATCCGGAGCTCGCGGATCTTGATGCCGAGCGCCGGGTCGATCGGACCCTTCGCCTTCTGGTGAACGATGCGTCGTGGTTGCGCAGTAGCAGGCATTACTTGCGCAGACTATGGGATGAGCGGGGCTCGCGCTACTGGGCTTGAGCCCCTCTCATCGCCTCACTCGACGCCCGCGTGCTAGCAGCCCTGTTCGGGCAGGCAGGGCGGCGTCGGCGCCGGGCCGCCACCACCCCCAGCGAGCGCGACCGCGCTCAGCATCAGGCTGACCAGAAGCATCGCCAGGGGCACCAGAGCGAAGATCCGAGACATCGGGACCACCCCACGGCACGCGACCCCTCGATGTGGGTCGAACGGCCGGGCCCGACCGTAGCGGCCTGCCGAGCTAGCCAACTGTCACTAGACTGTGACTAGACATTCGGCATCCCCCGTCACGACCATGCCCGCGGGGAGGGTGTTCGGTGGGCGCACAGGTGATCCAGTCAGGCTCACGGAAAGCGCGGGAGCGCGCCCTTCGGGACGAGCTCCGCGTCGGCATCGCGCGCGGCGAGATCGTTCCCTACTACCAGCCGATCGTGTCGATCCGGCATCGCACGGTGCTGCGGGTCGAGGCGCTGGTGGCACCCGGAGCGCGGCCTCGTCGAGGCGGCCGAGTTCGTCCCGGTGGCGGAGCGCCACGGCCTCATGCCGTCGCTTACCGACGCGATGCTCGAGCGCGCGGTGCAGGACGTCAGTGTCCGCCGCGGGGCCATGCCGTCGCTGCGCCTGTCGGTCAACCTCTCCGCCCACAGCCTGCGCGACCCGCACCTCCCGGAGACGCTCAGCCGCCGCCTCGCCGCGGCCGGCGGGTCGCCCGAGTGGACCGCGTTCGAGATCACCGAGAGCGTGCTCGTGAGCGATCCAGAGCAGGCGCGCGTGAACATCGAGCGGCTGAAGCAGCTCGGCGCGCGCGTCGAGATCGACGACTTCGGGACCGGGTACTCCTCGCTCCGCTACCTCCAGATGCTCCCCGTCGATGCGGTGAAGATCGACCGGCAGTTCGTCTCCGCGACCTTCAGCGACCATCAGAGCGAGGTGATCGTCCGCACGGTCATCGGCATGTGCCACGAGCTCGGGTTCGAAGCGGTCGCCGAGGGCGTGGATTCACCTGAGGTCTGGGGCCTCGTGAAGGCGCTCGGCTGCGACGCGGCGCAGGGCTTCCTGATCTCGCCGCCCCTGGGCGCGGACGCGCTCGGCGCATGGCTCACGACGCTTCCCTACCTGCGCGCGGAGTTCTCCGCGGTCGAGCGCACGCCGGACGGCGCGGTGCATCGCGAGCGGTCGTACATCCTGGTCGTCGACGACGAGCCCGCGATCCTCTCGCTCGTGCGCGAGGTCCTCGCGGAGCACGGCTACGTCGTCGCGACGGCGGCCGATGGTGAGGAAGCGCTCGCGATCATGGCGGAGCGCCGACCGGCGCTCGTGCTCCTCGACGTGCACATGCCCGTGCTCGACGGCGAGGCGTTCGTGCACGCGATGCGCGAGCGGGGCCTCGACGCGCCGGTGGTCGTCCTCACCGCGGGCCCGGGCGCCGAGCACTGGGCGAAGAAGCTCGGCGCGCAGGGCGCCGTCCAGAAGCCGTTCCGGATCCCCGACCTCATCAACGTCGCGACGCGGTTCCTCATCCCCGCCGACGCGCCCGCCGCGGCTCGCGCCTAAAGGAGCGTCGCGGTCCGTTCCGGGCCGATGCCGACCATCGCCACCGGCGCGCCGACCGTCTCCTCGATGCGACGCAGGTACGCGGTCGCCGCCTTCGGGAGACGGCTGCGGTCGCTCACGCCGGTGATGTCGCAGCCCCACCCCTCGAGTTCCTCGTAGCAGGGCCGCGCGCGCTCGAGGATCGCGGTCGGCGGCACGTCGGTCGTGCGCTTCCCGTCGATCTCGTAGGCGACGCAGAAGGGGATGCGCGCGTACGTGCCGAGCATGTCGAGCTTCGTCACGGCGATCTCCGTGAAGGCGTTCAGGCGGTGCGCGTGGCGCGCCGCGACGGCGTCGAACCAGCCGACCCGGCGGGGTCGGCCCGTCGTCGCGCCGTACTCGTTCGCGCGCTCGCGCAGGGCGTCGGCCTCGCGGCCGTGCAGCTCGGTCGGGAACGGGCCCTCGCCCACCGCTGTCGAGTACGCCTTCACGACGCCGATGACGCGTGTGATGGAGCGCGGCGGGATGCCGGCGCCGACCGCGGCGCCTCCGGCGAGCGGGTTGCTCGACGTGACGAACGGATAGATCCCCCAGTCGAGGTCGCGCATCGCGCCGAGCTGGCCCTCGAGGAGGATGCGCGCGTCGCGGCCGACGGCGTTCTCGACGAGCGGCAGCGTGTCGACGATGCGGTCGCCGAGCTTCGCCGCGGCCGCGAGCAGCTGATCGGCGACCTCCACCGGATCGAGCGGCGCGTCGCCGAAACGCTCGAGGATCGCGTTCTTCGTGAGCAGCTCGTGCGCGACGCGCGTGCGGAACCGGCGCTCGTCGCGGAGCTCGTAGGCCTGGATCCCATGGCGCGAGACCTTGTCCGCGTACGCGGGGCCGACGCCCCGTCCGGTCGTCCCGAGCCGCTGGCGGCCCCGCTCCCGCTCGTCGAGCCGGTCGAGCGCGACGTGGTACGGGAGCACGAGGTGCGCCCGATCGGACACACGCAGGTTCGCCGTCGAGATGCCGTGGCGCTCGAGGAGGTCGATCTCCTCGAGGAGGACCGGCAGGTCGACGACCATGCCCGGGCCGAGGATGCACAGCGCGTTCGGATTGAAGATCCCGGACGGCACGAGGTGGAGCTTGAACGTGCCGTGCTCGTTGACGACGGTGTGGCCCGCGTTGCTGCCGCCCTGGTAGCGGATGACGACATCGGCCTGCTGCGCGAGGTAGTCGGTGATCTTGCCTTTGCCTTCGTCGCCCCACTGCGCGCCGACCACCGCGGTCACTGGCACGTGGAGCGATGTTAGGGCAGGCTCAGGCGGGCCGCGCGGTGCGCTCGATCCCTTCCGCGAGCGTGGTGCGCGGGCGCCACAGCCCCTCGCGCGCGGCCTTCGAGACGTCGACGCACGAGCGCTGGATCTCCGCCGGACGCGCCGGTGCGTGTCGCACCACGGGGGTCACCTGCAACGTGGTCCGCAGCAGGTCGACGATCGACAGCACGTACGTCGCGATGCCCGTCCCGATGTTGTACGTGCCGGTCACCGGCGCGTCGAGCGCGGCGAGCACCGCCTCGGCGGCGTCGCCGACGTACATGTAGTCGCGCTCCGCCGTGCCGTCGCCGTAGATCGTGAGCGGGCGACCCGCGCGGATCGCGCCGAGGAAGATCGAGATCACGCCGCCTTCGAGGTCGTCGCGCTGCCGCGGCCCGTACACGTTCGCGAGGCGGAGGGTCACCGCGCGGATCCCGTGCCGCTGCACGATCGCTTCGGCCTCCGCCTTGAACCGTCCGTAGGGTGACGGCGGCGCGACCGCTGTCTCCTCGTTCGCGCACGTCGGCGTCTCGCCGTAGATGGCGCCGCCGGTCGAGATGTTCACGAGGTCGTGCGCCCCGGTCGCGAGCGCGGCGTCGACGACGTTGCGCGTGCCGTCGACGATGACGCGCCGGTAGAGCTCGGGCTGCTCCGTCGACTGCACGACCTTCGTCTTCGCGGCGCAGTGGACGACCGCGTCGAAGTGCTGGCCCTCGACGGCGCGCCCGAGCGCGGGACCGTCGGCGATGTCGACGACGTGCAGGACGACGCCGTCCCGGAGGTTCGCCCGGTCACCCGTGGACAGGTCGTCGACGACCATGACGTCGTCGCCGCGCGCGCGCAGCGCGTCGACGATGTGGCTGCCGACGAAACCGGCCCCGCCGGTGACGAGCACGCGGCGCGGGCTCATAGGGTCAGATTTCCCCATATCCACATCCTTGTCCACGAATACGCCCGGCGCTGCGGATAGGACGGGGATGGCCGGCGGATCTCGTGGACGCGTCCGGACGGCCCTCGTGGATAGGTCCCTAGGTCGGAGCGGGGGCGCTCCGTAGCCTCCGCCACGTCCGGCACCTCGCGACGCCTCCGGCGAGCCCGCAAGGCCGTGCCGATGGGTGGACGGACATGATAGAACGTCTGTTCTGGAGCCATCGATGACGCTGCTGACGAGCTCGCCGGAGCGCGCCGCGCCGCACGACCGAGAGGCCGAGCAGTACGTCCTCGGCTCGGTCCTGATCGACCGCGACGCCATCTTCAAGGTCGCCGACGCGCTGCGCGTCGAGGACTTCTACCTGGCGCGCCACCAGCGCGTCTACGCCGCAGCCCTCGCGCTCCTCGAGCGACGGGAGCGGATCGATCCGCTCACGATCCAGATGGAGCTCGCCCGACGCGAGGAGCTCGACCGGGTCAACGGCGCCGCCTACCTGCGCGAGCTCGTCGAGCTCGTGCCGGTGAGCGTGGAGGTCGAGCGCTACGCCCGGCGCGTCGCCGACCGGTCGCTCCTGCGACGCCTGCTCCTGGCGGCACGCGATACCGCCGCCGACGCCTACGACGAGCCCACGGACATCTCGCTCACGCTCGACCGGGCCGAGCAGCGCATCTTCGCGCTGCGCGACGAGGCCGTGAACGCGCAACTGCGGCACATCAAGGCTGCGCTCGAGGCGAACTACCAGCAGATCAGCGACCGCCTCGACCACCCGTACGACCTCAGCGGGATCTCGTCGGGCTTCCGCGAGATCGACCTCTACACGGAGGGCTTCACGCGCGGCGACCTCGTCGTGCTCGCCGCGCGGCCGTCGGTGGGCAAGTCGAGCCTCGCGTTCGCCATCGCGTACAACGCTGCGCGGCAGGGCACCGGCGTCCTCGTGTTCTCGCTCGAGATGGACGTGAAGCAGGTCGTCACGCGTTTCCTCGGGCTCACCGGGCAGGCGAACATCCTCACGCTGCGCACCGGCGCGGACGTGCTCGACACCAGCGCCGCGGACGCGCTGCAGAAGCTCCCCGTGCTCATCGACGACACGCCGGGCATCTCGGTCATGGAGCTGCGAACGAAGGCGCGCCGCGCGATGTCGCGCCTGCCGGTCGGCGTGATCATCGTCGACTACCTGCAGCTCATGCGGACCGGCGAGGAAGAGGAGAACCGCGTCCAGGAGATCGCGACGATCACGCGGAACCTGAAGTCGCTCGCCCGCGAGCTGAACGTCGTCGTGATCGGTCTCTCGCAGCTGTCGCGCGCCGCGGGCGACGTCGGCCACGAGCCGAAGCTCTCGACCCTTCGCGAGAGCGGCAGCCTGGAGCAGGACAGCGACGTCGTGATCATGTTGTGGCGTGACAAGGAGGAGACCATCCCCGGCGCGCCGAAGCTGATCAAGGGCAGCGTCGCGAAGAACCGCAACGGGCCGACCGGGATCTTCGAGCTCTACTTCGAGGCCGAGCAGGCGCGCTTCTTCAGCAAGGCGCGCGAGGACGATCTGCCGGTATGACGATCGACGTCCGGCGCGCCGCGCCCCAGCCGCCGCCCGAGAAGCCCGAGGCCGAGGCGTCGCTCCTCGGGTCGGTCCTCTTCGATGGGTCGCTCTACGGCCAGCTCATCCACGGGCGGATCGCACCCGCGGACCTGTCACGCGACGCGCACCGCCTCGTGCTCGGCGCGATGGAGCGCCTCGCGGCGCGCGGCGAGGCCCTCGACCACCGGACGGTCACGGCCGAGCTCGAGTCCGCGAACGAGCTCGCGAGCATCGGCGGCGCGCAGTTCATCGTCGGGCTCATGGGTGGCGTGCCGTCGGTCACGCACGCCGAGACGTACGCGACGATCGTCGAGCGCACCGCGGTGCTGCGACGGCTCATCCGTGCCGCCAACGACATCGCGCACCTCGCGCTGACGCGCGACGACGCGGGTCCCGCCGTGCTGGACGCGCAGTCGACCCTGTTCGCGGTGAGCGAGTCGATGCTCCACCGCGACATCGTCCCGCTCGGGACGGCCCTCACGCGTTACGCGGAGCAGCTCGCGAGCCGCGCCGACGGCCAGCGCATCGGGCTCCCGACGGGTCTCGCGACATTCGACCAGAAGACGGGTGGGCTCCAGGGCTCCGACCTCATCCTGCTCGCCGGACGCCCCGGCCTCGGCAAGACGAGCCTCGCGCTGAACTTCGTGGAGCACGCCGCGGTCCGTCTCGGGAAGACCTGCGCGGTGTTCTCCATGGAGATGAGCGAGCTGCAGGTCGTGCAGCGGCTCATCTCCATGACCGCCGAGATCGACGGCAACCGGATGCGGCGCGGGCGCCTCTCGCTGGAGGAGCTCCAGGCCATCTCCCAGGCGTCCGCCGAGCTGCAGCAGGCGCCGATCTTCATCGAGGAGTCGAGCCGGCTCACCGTCACCGACATCCTCGCGAAGTCGCGGCGCCTCCAGGCCGAGCGCGGGCTCGATCTCGTCGTGATCGACTACCTCCAGCTGATCGAGGGCGTCGAGGAAGAGGCCAATCGCGTCGTCGAGGTCGCGAACATCTCGCGCTCCCTCAAGGCGATCGCGCGCGAGCTCCAGGTGCCCGTCGTGGCGTGTTCGCAGCTGTCGCGGCAGATCGAGACGCGCGGCACCGAGCCGATGCTTTCCGACCTTCGAGAAAGTGGCGCCCTCGAGGCCGATGCGGACCTCGTGATGTTCCTGTGGCAGAAGGACCAGAACGACCGGCGCGACCGCATCGTTCGCCTCAAGCTCGCCAAGCACCGCAACGGGCCGACCGCCGAGATCGAGCTGCATTTCGAGCCTGAGCTCACGCGCTTCCGCGACCTCGGGGAGACGCGCGAGCAGACCTAGGGCACGCTGGGTCCGCTACTCCGGCTCGACCGCCGCGGTGACCGTGGCGCGGACGTCGGTCAGCAGACGGATCTCGACCTGATGCACGCCGACGGAACGCAGCGGCTCGACGAGGTGGATCTTCTCGCGCGGGACGTCGAGGCCCTGGCGCTTCAGGGCGTCCGCGATGTCCCGGTCGGTCACCGAGCCGAACGCCTTGCCCTGCGGCCCGACCCTGAGCTTGAACACGAGCGACACGCCCGCGAGGCGCGCGGCCAGGTCCTCGGCCTCATGGTGCTGGCGGTCCTTCTTCGCCTTCGCGGTCGCGCGTTCCTGGGCGACGCGTTTCAGCTCGCCGGCGCTCGCTTCGCCCGCGAGGCCGCGAGGGAACAGGAAGTTCTCGGCGTAGCCGTCGGCCACGTCCTTCACGTCGCCGGACCGACCCAGGCCCGGCACGTCCTTCTTCAGGACGACGCGCACGCCGTGCTAGGCCGTCGGCGCGGTGGGTGGCTCCGGGGCGGCGGTCTCGAGCTGCTCGCTACGGCGCAGCTCCATCTCCCACGCGAGGACCGACACGGCGACGGCCGCGATGCCCATGACCGTCAGCGCGCCGATGATCGCGAGGACCGCCTCGATGAAGCCGAAGAAACCGCCCCCGTTGTCGCGGTCGCTCACAGCTTGACTGTAAGGCGCGCGGCCGCTCGCGGCTCAGGCGCGGTGGACGTCCCAGCCCTGGCCGAGCGACCGCAGGCGCGTCATGGCCTCGCCCGCGGCGCGGTCGCGGTCACTCGCCCACAGCGTGACCTCGTACCACGCCTTGCCGCCGCCCATGCCGCGCAGGAGCACGGTCGGCGCGGGCTCCTCGGCGATGACGTCGGTGCCCGCGAGCGCGTCGCGCAGCCGCTCCGCGACGTCCGAGCCCGCGTCGTCGATGGGGACGGTCACCGTCACCTTCGCGCTCCGCGTCGGGTAGCGCGTGAGGTTCACGACCGCGTTCGTCATGAGGATCGCGTTCGGCACGACGACCTCACGGCCGTCATCGGTGCGGAGCTGTGTTGTCCGGAAGGAGATCTCCTGGACGACGCCGGTGTGCCCGTCGACCTGGACGGTGTCGCCGATCCGGAAGGGACGCTCCACGAGGATCCAGATCCCGGCGAAGAAGTTTTTCAGGATGTCCTGCAGCGAGAGGCCGACGACGAGTCCGAGCACGCTGAAGGACGTGAGGATCCAGCCGAACGCGCCCTGGGTGTAGATGGCGATCACGACGAGGGCCCCGAGGATGTAGACGACGAGCTGGCTGATGTTCCCGAGCAGCACCACGACGTTCGGGTGGGCCCGGCGCCGGTCCAGGGCGCGGATCGACGCGCTGCGGATCCCCCGAGAGACCGCGATGGCCACGATGACGGCGAGGAGCGCCCACAGGGTCCGGAGCAGGTAGTCGATCGCGGCCTCACGCAGGGCCTCCGGGTCGAACGCCACGGATGGCAGTCTGCCGCCTCTTGACGAGCGAACATCCGTTCGGTATGGTGCTGGCGTGACGAAACAGGACCAGCGCCGGGCCGAGCGCATCCTCGACTTCATCCGCGAGACGGCCTCGGAGCGCGGATACCCGCCGAGCGTGCGCGAGATCGCCGAGGCCGTCGGCCTCGCCTCGACGTCGGCCGTCCATCACCACCTGACGAAGCTGGAGCGGGAGGGCCGCCTCCAGAAGGTGGCCACGCGCTCGCGCGCGCTGACGCTGCCCGAGACGATCGGCGGTCGCGCCGTGCGGGCGCCGATCGTCGGCGAGATCGCCGCGGGCTCGCCCATCTACGCGTATCCGGACCAGAGCGAGCACCTCAGCGTGCCCGCGGAGCTGTCCGCGAAGAGCGGGCGGAACACGTTCGTCCTCCGCGTCCGGGGGAAGTCCATGATCGAGGACCACATCGACGACGGCGACTATGTCGTGGTCCAGGAGCAGTCGACGGCGCGCGACGGCGACATCGTCGTCGCGCTCCTCGAGGACAGCACGGCGACGCTGAAGCGCTTCTATAGGGAGCGCGATCGCATCCGACTGCAGCCGGCGAACGGGGAGATGCAGCCGATCTATGCCCGAGAGGTCCAGATCCAGGGGAAGGTCATCGGGGTCATCCGCCGGCTCTCGTAACGACCTGCCTGTCCTCTCGCTTCGCGGACTGAACCGCGCGCTCCTGGCGCGCCAAATGCTGCTGAAGCGGGAACGCGTCGACGTCGTCACCGCGATCGAGCGGCTCGCCGCGCTCCAGGCCCAGTGGCCGCGCGCGCCCTACGTCGGCCTCTGGTCACGCCTCGCGACGTTCGAGCGCGACGATCTCGAGAGCGCGCTCACCGAAGGCACGGTGCTCAAGGCGACGCTCATGCGCGGGACGCTCCATCTGGCGAGTGCGCGCGACTACCCCGGGTACGCCGTGGCGGCGCCGGAGGCGCGGCGCGCGGCGTGGTCGTCGACGCAGGCCACGCTGCTCCGCGCCATGTCCAAGTCTGTCCCGGAGGCGCGGCGCTACGTCGCCGCCGGCGGCACCGGCATCCGCGACGCGGCGAAGTTCCACGAGCGACTGCTGCGGCACGCCGCGACGCCGCGTTCGAGGGATGACTTCGTCGAGCTCATCGTCAAGACCGAGCGGGTCCCCCGCGGGGTCGCGCAGTTCCTCGTGTGGAACTTCATCGCGTCGTTCGGGATGCTCGTGCACGTCCCGGAGAGCGGTATGTTCGCCGCGAACCGCGCCGGCGACGTCGTCGCGGCGCGCGTCGCGCTCACGTCGCTCCGCGTGCCCCCGCTTACGGCCGCGGCGGTGCACCTCGTTCGCCGCTACCTCGCGGCGTTCGGACCGTCGTCGATCGACGATGTGTCGTCGTGGACGTCGATGCGGACACCGACGATCCGCCACGCGCTCGAGACGCTCGCCCCGGAGCTCCTGGCCTTCCACGACGAGCGCGGCCGGCTCCTCTATGACCTCGCGAAAGCGCCGCGTCCATCCGAGGACACGCCCGCGCCGGTGCGCTTCCTCCCGAAGTGGGACAGCACGTTGCTCGCATTCACCCCGGCGGAGCGGATCCGCATCCTCCCGGCGGCCCATCACAGGTCGGTGATCATCAAGAACGGCGACGTCGCGCAGACCTTCCTCGTCGATGGGCTCGTCGCCGGCACCTGGGCGCTCGTCGCGAAACCGAAAGAGGCTGTGGTCGAGATGCGGGCGCTCACGCGCATCGGCCGCGCCGACAAGGCCGCGCTCATCGAGGAGGGCGAGCGCCTGGCGCGCTTCCTCGCGCCCGAGGCGCGCGCGCACGGGGCGCGCACATGACGCTCGCCACCCGCTGGCCCGGCCGCGCGATCCTCCACTGCGACCTCGACGCCTTCTACGCGTCGGTCGAGCAGCGCGACCACCCCGAGTACCGCGGGAAGCCCGTCATCGTCGGCGGCCTCGCGCACGAGCGCGGTGTCGTCGCGGCGGCGTCGTACGAAGCGCGCGCGTTCGGCGTGCGTTCCGCGATGCCGCTGCGCATGGCGGGTCGCCTCTGCCCGGACGGCATCTTCGTCCACGGCGACTACCAGCGGTACGGCGAGGCCTCCGACGCGGTCATGGCGCTGTTCCTCGAGCACACGCCGCTCGTGCAGCCGATCTCGCTCGACGAGGCGTTCCTCGACGTCACGGCGACGCACCATCTCTTCGGTGGCCCTGTCGCGATCGCGCAGGAGCTGAAGCGCTTGTGCCGCGAGCGTCTTGGCCTCGTGCTGTCGGTCGGCGTCGCGTCCAACAAGCTCTGCGCGAAGATCGGGAGCGACCTGCAGAAGCCGGACGGCCTCGTCGTCGTGCGGCCGGGCACCGAAGCCGCGTTCCTCGCCCCGCTCCCGCTCATCCGCCTCTGGGGCGTCGGGCCGAAGACGCGCGACGTCCTCGAAGGCTGGGGCCTGCGCACGATCGGTGAGCTCGCCGCGTTCGATCCCGCGGCCCTCGAGGCGCGTTTCGGCGAGCACGGGGCGAGCATCTCAGAGCGCGCGCGGGGCATCGACGAGGGTACGGTCGAGCCGACGGAAGCGGCGAAGTCGATCGGGCACGAGCACACGTTCGACCGAGACACGCTCGACGCGGCCGAGGTCGAGCGGATGGTCCTGCGCCTCGCCGAAGGCGTCGGGAAGCGGCTGCGCGCCGCGTCGGTGCGCGCGCGGACCATCTCGCTCAAGCTCCGCGTCGCGCCGTTCGAGACGCGAACGCGTCAGCGCACGGTCGCGGAGCCGACGAACGATGACCTCACGGTCTTCCGGGTCGCGCGCTCGCTCCTGCGCGCCGCGCTCCGCGATGACCGCGAGCACGGGCAGGTGAGCCCGGTGCGCCTCGTCGGCGTCCAGGCGTCCGGGCTCGTCGAGGGCGAGCAGCTCGGCCTCTTCGACGCGGCGCGCGCGTCGCGGCTGAACGCCGCGCTCGACGCGGTGCGCGAGCGCTTCGGCGAGGGCGCGCTCGATCGCGCGAGCGCGCGTGATACCGAACGGCGACGTTTCTCCGACGGGCCGCGGCGGTGATGGTGGACATCCTGTGGATAGCCCGCGTGAGACGTGTGGACGGTCCTGTGGATGACTTCGTGGAGAAGGCGCCTTGTCGGCGAGGGGCGTGCTGCCGATGATGCCGCGGTCCGCATCGAAGGGGAGGGCACGTGGCTGAAGGGCCCGTCGCCGACATGGCGATCGACTTCATCAGGTTCTGCTACGAGCGCGACCGGCGCGAATGGCCGCGGCTCTACGACGAGATGTGCCTCGTGGCCAGCAGGCGGCTCTACCGGGGTCTCGGATACGGCGAGCTGAAGGACGCGGGGATCGACCTCACGTTCAGCGGCATGACGAGGCTGGCCAAGATCTCGAGGGAGGTCACACGCGAACTGGGCCGTTCGGCCACGCGCGAGCTGGCGCCCTCGTACTGACCGACGACGCGTTCACTGTGGCCGCACCGGCAGGGCGGCGGGCGGAAGGAAGCACGCTCGCCGCTCTTTATTTTGGAAGCGCGCCCTCGCTCTGCCGGGGCCTCTACGAGGCGAGGATGCGACGGGTCGTGTGAAGTGGTCGGTGCGATACCTCTTCGAGGCGAGGTCTGGCAGAATTACGAAGTCCGGTCCCGTGGTGCAGCGGCCTAGCATACGTCCCTGTCAAGGACGAGATCGCCGGTTCGAATCCGGTCGGGACCGCCGTTTCCGACGGCGACTGCGAGCGGGCGCGCGACGCGAACTCGCCCCCTGTAGGCTCCGGCCGTCCATCCACGAAGTCACCATCGAGCGTCGTCCGAGTGACGTCTTTCGTTTCCTGATCGATTACTCGAATCAGGTTCGGTGGCAGCTCAACGTGACGCAGTCACGGTCGGAGCCGCCGGGTCCGGCGCGCGTTGGGCACCGAGGTCCACAAGGTCCGCCGGACCCCAATGGGCGCTCAGCGGTTCGTCACACGCGTGATCGAGGTGGACGAGACCAAGCGGTGGTGGCAGGACATCGTGGTTAGCGGCCCCTTTCGCGGTTCCACCGGTTCGTGGTCGATCATCTCGAGCGGAGCGGGGAGCCGCGTGCGGCTCGAGGTGCTCATGGATGCCCCATGGCCCCTCAAGATCATTCTGCCGTTCATACGGCGATCAGCGGCGAGAGACCTCGACGCTGAGTTCGCCAACCTGAAGGCCCTCATCGAGTCCCTTCCCGCGGAGCCCTGATGGGCCCCGCGCGGTTACGGAGTTGCCCGTGGCCATGTGAAAGTCCGCGCTGGTGGCCACAGAAAGTCCGCACCTTTCTCGCCTCTCTGAGCTGAACGCGGGACGTCCCACGGTCGGCGATGGTGTCGCTGTCAAGGCACACCAGAAGCAGACCGGAGGACGCCTTCGTGAAGTCTCCCAGACAGCGCATGGATATCCTCGCCGCCTTCCGTGAGCTCGGCAGCTTCCGCGCCGCGGCGTGTACCCCACGAGCAGGACGGTACCGGACATCAGACGGATCGCACTCGTCGGGGTCATCCAGCGGTTCTCGACCACGATGTCTGGATGTCGGTCGAGCTCGGGTCGTTGAACTGGCTGGCGGTCGTGGCTGCGGTCGTCGCGTGCATCGTGATCGCGTTCGTTTGGTATATGCCGCCGCTGTTCGGCGCGGCTTGGGCTTCGCGGAATGCGCGCTACACAGGGATGACGGTGGACGAGCTAGTGCGGCCGAAGCCGGACCTCATGTTGCGGCAGCTGGGGCTCTGGGCGATCGGGTTCGCTGTGAACGCGGCCGTCTTTGCGCTCTTCCTCAGGGCGCTCGGGATCACCGAGACCGGTGGCGCGATCCTGCTCGGGGTGACGGCGTGGCTCGCTTGGGCCGCGACGCTCAGCTCGTGGCCGGTCATCTTCGCGCGGCAGCCGGTGGGTGTGTGGGCGATCAACAACGGGGCGCACCTCGTGATGCAGGTGGTGATGGCGGTGATCCTGACCGCCTGGCGCTGACTCAGCCCCCGCTGGCGCGTCCAAGTCGGAGAGGACAGCGTCGACCCCGGTCGGGACTGCCGGTGTGATCGGTCGATCGGCGCGAGCGGGCCACCTCTGGACGCGGCCTTCGCCGACCGCTACTACGGGGACTCGGATCGGCCGGTCTTGGTCGCCACCGGGATGCACAGCGCTACGCCGCGCTCGCGTCCGTGTGGCCGGACGGGCCCGGCCGTTTCCCCGGGGACATCATCCCTCAGCCGCCATTCGAGGAGGTTCATCGCCCTCGTCGGGCGCACGTTCGGACCTGGCCAGTTGGATCCTGGAGCCCGTACCATCGACCTCTCTTCAGTGCACGATGTCCTCTCGGTCGTGAACTCGACTCACGGCGCGATGACTCCGGTCACTCGCCGAGCCCTCCTCGGTCGCGCGGGCGCCGCCGCGGGCCTGGTCGCGATCGCGGCATGCGCTCCATCTGCGGTCTCCTCGCCCGCGCCGCCGGCCGGGTCGTCGCCAGCGCCGTCGACCACGCCCGCGCTATCAGTAGGCCCGACGTTCGACCGGCTCCCCCGCTGGCGCGGGTTCGACATCACCGAGCAAGCGCCGTACCAGACGAAACCGCTGCCCTTCGACGTGTGGGACTTCGACTTCATGGCCGAGCACGGCTTCGACTTCGCGCGCCTCGCCGTCGACTTCCGACGCTGGACGCCGGCGCCGGGCGCGTTCAGCGAGGCGGGCATCGCCGAGGTCGACCGCGGGATCGCCCTCGCTCGCGACCGGAAGATCCACGCGAGCCTCGACCTCCACGTCGCGCCGGGGCACTTCGGCTACCTGCGTCCGAGCATCCGCACGCTCTGGGAGGACGGCGCCGCGGGCGACGAGGCACGTCGCCAGTTCGCCGACGTCTGGCGGCGACTCGCGCGCCGCTACAACACGATCCCCTCGTCGGAACTCTCGTTCGGCATCACGAACGAGCCGCCCAACGACGTCACCCCGGCCCAGTACCTCCGCGCGGCGGAGCCGACGATCGCGGCGATCCGCGCGGAGGATCCCGCGCGCCTCATCATCGCGGACGGCACGAACTTCGGGCGCCTGCCCGTGACCTAGCTGAACGCCCTCCGCGTCGCGCGGTCCGAGCACATGTACGAGCCGCTGAAACTCACCCACTACAAGGCGAGCTGGGTCGAGGGCTCGGACAAGTGGCCCGTGCCGACGTGGCCGCTCCAGCCGGCGCCGAACGCGTTCATCATCGGGCCGTTCCAGAAAGACCTGCAGGCGCCGCTCGTCCTGCGCGGCGACTTCCCGAAGGGCGCCGAGGTCCGCATCACGGTCGACAAGGTCTCCCACGGCTGCGACCTCGCGATCCGCGCCGATGCGACGACGATCCTCTCGAAGCGATTCACGCTCGGCCCGGGGACGGGCGAGTGGAAGGGCGCCTCGACCTTCCGGCCCCAGTACAACGACTACGAGGCGACGTTCGACAAGCCGTACAGCGCGACGCTCGGGGCCGCGGCGCGCGAGATCGTCTTCGAAGTGACCGCAGGCGACTGGATCACGTTCTCGGAGATCGGCGTGCGGCCGCTCGCAGCGGGCGCGCTCGTCCTCCGCGCCGGCACGAGCGAGTTCAGGACGAAGCAGCGGACGTACACGGTCGACGCGACCGGCACGGCCACGCCGGTCGGCGTGAAGGCGACCGACAAGGAGGACCTCTGGAGAGCGGAGATCGCCCCGTGGAAGGCGCTCGCCGACGGCGGCGTCGGCGTGCACGTCGGCGAGTTCGGGGCGCACAACCGGACGCCGCACGACGTCGTGCTCCGCTGGATGGCCGACGTCCTCGAGCTCTTCAAGCGCGCCGGCTTCGGCTGGGCGCTCTGGAGCCTGCGCGGCACCTTCGGCCTCGTCGACAGCGAGCGCGCCGACGTCCAGTACGAGGCCTACAAGGGACGCAAGCTCGACCGGAAGATGCTGGAGCTGCTGAAGGCGGGGTAGCGTCGTCGCTTGGTGGCGAAGACGTACTGCCGCTCCCGACCTCGCGCCGCGTCGTCAGCTACTCGACTCAAGACGATGAACGAACCGTACCGGCGCCCGGGCATGACGTTCGAGGACGTCCTTCGCTCCGGTCGACGGGCGCTGTTCGGCCGATAGAACTCTCTCGCTTCGACGTGAGGCGCGCATGATCGCGCTCGCCGTGGCGGCCGTCGCGCTGTCCTCGTGCGGGCCAGCACCGCGACCTCGGCATCCCGTCGCATCCCTTGGAGCGCCTCCGCCCTATGAGCGCAACTCAGTTGGAACAGCACTAGACGTGTGCACCGACACATGCTCGACGAGGTGGACGCGAGCGGCCGATGGCGCTTAGTGATGATATGCTCATGAGCCTATGAGTACGCGCCTTCAGGTCCTCATTCCACCGGGCCTCGATGCCCGGATCGCGAAGGCGGCGCAACGCACCGGCGTATCGAAGGGCCAGTGGGTACGCCAGGCCATCGAGCGAGAGCTCGCTGGCGGCCGAGCGGCGCCGGATCCGCTCGAGCGGCTGGCTGCGCTCGGCGCGCCGACCGCGGATATCGGCCAGATGCTGGCCGAGATCGAGGCTGGCCGCTCCTGAGGATCTTCGTCGACTCGAACATCCCCATGTACGTCGCGGGCCGCGCCCACGCGCACCGCGATCCGGCGCGTCGGTTCCTCGAGCGGGTCCGCGCAGGAGAACACGAGGCCTGCACGAGCACCGAGGTGCTGCAGGAGATCCTCTACCGCTACTCGGGCCTGCGCCGCCTGGACATCGCGACGCAGGTCTACGACCTCTTCGTGCAGCTGTGCACGGTCGTGTTCCCCGTGGAGCTGGCCGACACCGACCGCGCGAAGGACATCCTGCTGAGCGCCCAGGGCATCTCTGCACGCGACGCGGTCCACGCGGCGGTCATGCTGAACCACGACATCCGGTCCGTCGCGTCCTTCGATGGCGGGTTTGACGCGATCGAGGGCATCGAGCGCATTCAGCTCTCCTAGCGCGGCGCCGCCAGTTGTGTCGATGAGGCAGTTGGGATGCGGATCACGAGCGTGACCTTCGCGAGTCACGGTCAGGTCGCCGGTTATCTGTAGGGTAGCCTGCCGGCCATCGCCTCCGACGAAGGGCGCCGGGACCCGTTCGCGCAATGATCCGCGCGCGCGCGACGCTGCTCGCGCTCGCGATCGCGCTCGTCGCGTGCGGGCCCCCGGGACCGCCACCGGCGCCGTACCTCGCCATCGAGACCGCCGACGCGACGCGGTTCGTTCGCGTCGAGATCGCCGAAACGGAAGGGCAGCGAGAGCGCGGCCTCATGGGCCGCACGACGCTCGAAGAGGACGCCGGGATGATCTTCATCTGGCTCGAGGACATCTCGAGCGGATTCTGGATGAAGGACACGACGCTCCGGCTGTCGATCGCGTTCATCTCCGCGCGCGGCGAGATCGTGCGCACGTTCGACATGGAGCCGTGCACCGCGGATCCGTGCCCGGTGTACGACCCGCACACGCAGTACCGCATGGCGCTCGAGGTGCGGCAGGGGGCGCTCGATCGACTCGGCGCGCGCGTCGGCGACCGCGTGCGCCTCGTACGCTGACGGCGTGAGCGCCCGCGCGCCGACCGACCTCGTGTGGCTCTCCCTGGAGGACGTGACCCGCGAGATCCGCGAGCGCCGGATCAGCGCCGAGGACGTCGTCCGCGCGACCCTCGAGCGGATCGAGCGGCTCGAGCCGAGGCTGCACGCCTTCATCACGGTCACGGGCGATCGCGCGCTCGCGGAGGCGCGCGCCACCTCACCGTCCTCGCCGCTCGCGGGTGCGCCGATCGCGCTCAAGGATCTGTTCGACACCGCCGGCGTCCGTACGACCGGGGGGTCGCGCATCTTCGCCGATCGCGTCCCCGACGGGGACGCGGCGGTCGTCGCGCGGCTGCGCGAGGCCGGCGCGTCGTTCGTGGGCAAGACGAACCTGCACGAGTGGGCGTTCGGCGCGACGAACCAGAACCCGCACTTCGGCGGCGCGCGGAACCCATGGGATCCCGCGCGCATCCCGGGCGGGTCGAGCGGCGGGAGCGCGATCGCGCTCGCGGCGGGGCTCTGCCACGGCGCGCTCGGCAGCGACACCGGTGGGTCGATCCGTATCCCGGCGTCGCTCTGCGGCGTCGTCGGCCTGAAGCCGACGTACGGACGCGTGAGCCTGCGCGGCGTCATCCCCCTCAGCTGGACGCTCGACCACGCCGGCCCGATGGCGCGCACGATCCGTGACGTCGCGATCCTGTACCGGGCGATCGCCGGGTACGACGCGGACGACCCGAGTTCGATCGATGCGCCGGCGGAGGATGCGCTCGAGCGGATCGAGGACGGCGTGCGGGGCCTGCGCGTCGGCGTTCCCCGTCCGCACTTCTTCGAGCGGACCGATCCGGAGGTCGGGGCGCTCGTTCGCGCGGCGATCCGCGTGCTCGAACGGGAGGGCGCGACCGTCGACGAGTGCGCGTTCCCGTCGTCGGACCGGCTCCTCGACACGCAGCGCGCGATCATATCGACCGACGCCGCCGCGTATCACCGCGAGCGCCTGCGCGACCGCGCCGACGAGATCGGCGAGGACGTCCGCGCGCGGCTGCGCGCCGCCGAGGCGGTGAGCGGGACGGAGCTCGCGCTCGCGCGCAGGCGTCGCGAGGAGATCCGCCGTGAGGTCCTCGCGCTGTTCGACCGCGTCGACGTGCTCGCCGTGCCCGCGACCGCGGTCGCCGCGCCGCTCGCCGAGGGCACTGACGCCGTCGCGGAGGCCGCGCGGCTCACGGCGACGACGTCGCCGTTCAACCTCACGGGGCTCCCGGCGATCTCGGTGCCCTGCGGCTTCACGTCAGCGGGCCTGCCGGTCGGGCTGCAGATCGCGGGCGCCCCGTGGCGCGAGGCCACGGTGCTCCGCGCGGCCCGCGCCTACGAGCGCGCGACCACCTGGAGCGCGCGCCGCGCGCCGATCGCCATCAACGCGTAGAGGGACGCGAGCGCGACGGCCTGCTCGGCCGGCTCACCCGTGTCGGTCGCGCCGAACGTGAAGAGGTAGAGGAGGAAGCCGAGGAGCGCGACCAGCAGGAGACAGCCGCAGCCGGTGATGTGCTAGTGGCCGCCGCAGGCGCAGCCGCCGCCTCCGCCGCAGCCACCGCCGTCGTGACCGTGACCGCCGCCGCCGCAGGCGCACTCGCCGCCGCTGAACTTCTCGTTCGTCACGAGGAACCCGGCGCCTTCCGAGGATTCGACGTAGTCGATCCGCGCGCCCTCGACGTACTCGAGGCTCATCGGGTCGACCGCGACGCGGATCCCGCCCTGCTCGAAGACCGCGTCGTCGTCCGCGGCCGCCTCGTCGAGGGCGAGGCCGTAGACGTATCCCGAGCAGCTCTTTCCACGCACGAAGACGCGCAGGACCTGGCGACCGGGCTCGAGGTCGCGGACCTCGAGGAGCTTGGTCTGCGCCGTGGGCGTCACCTCGACCATCACGGACCAGCCTACACGCGATCAGAATGCGGTTCCATGACACGCGACGAGGCGTGGGAACTGCTCTGCGAGCACACGAAGAGCGAGAGCCTCCGCAAGCACGCCCTCGCCGTGGAGACGACCATGCGTCACTTCGCGCGGCGCAGCGGTGAGGACGAGGCCGCCTGGGCGGTGACGGGTGTGCTCCACGACTTCGACTACGAGCGCGACCCGCAGGGCCATCCGCAGAACGGCCGACCGATCCTCGAGCAGGCGGGTGTGCCGGGGCCGATCGTGCACGCCATCCAGACGCACGGCGACCATCTCGGGATCCCGCGCGTGACGCTGATGGAGAAGACCCTCTACGCGGTCGACGAGCTCACGGGGTTCATCGCCGCGGTCGCCCTCGTCCGTCCATCAAAGCGCGTGGCCGACGTGGAGCCGAGCGCGGTCCGCAAGAAGATGAAGGACAAGGCGTTCGCGCGCGCGGTGAACAGGGACGCGCTCCTGCAAGGAGCGAGCGATCTCGGGATGGAGTTCGACGCGCTCGTCGGCGAGGTGGTGGCCGCGATGAGCGAGCGCGCGAGCGAGCTCGGGCTCGCCGGCACGTCATAGCTCGACCGTCCCCCGGGCGCGCAGGCCGAGCGAAGACGAGGCCGAGCACCCGGGCCGCGCGAGCGGGTTCCCCCGCGAGCGCGGTCGGTATTCAGCTCGCCCTCTTCAGCGAAGGCTCGCCGCGACGCACGACCTCGTGCTCGAACCGCTCGAGGAAGAGCTGTCCGCCGCAGCGCGGGCAGCGCGGCTGACCCGCGTCCCAGCTGGGAGCGGCGTCCTCGGGCGACGTCGCGTAGGCGGCGCGCAGCTGGTCGGGGCTCGGCCGGCGCGGCGCGCCGGGGATGAGCACCTCACCGCAGCCGTGGCCGCAGAAGTAGCAGTAGAGCTCAGCGCGGAATGCCATACGCGGGACCTCCAGGACCCACCCGTAAGAACGATGCGGGGCGCACGGATGTTCCATCCGTATGTACGCGGCACGCCGCGTTCCGGTTCGCAGTCGGCCCGATCGATACAGAACCGCACCCCGGGAAGTCGTTGTGGCGGTAGTCCTTGCCGGCCACCGCGGCCGCTCGTGGGAGCACCGATATCCTCGGGCGCACTCCCGATGCCGACCGACCCGATGCTCATGCGCGCCCGACGCGAGCGCGCGGCGATGGCCGCGGGCCGCGCGGGGATCGGCGCGCTCCTCATCTCGCCGGGTTCCGACCTCACCTACCTCAGCGGGCATCGCATCCACGCGAGCGAACGGTTCACGTGCCTCGTCCTGACCGCCGACGGCGCGGCGACGCTCGTCGTGCCCGAGCTCGAGGCGCCGCGCGCGCACACGAACGCGCCCGGCGTGGAGGTCCGGACGTGGGGCGAGACCGACGATCCGGTCGCCCTTGTCGCCGCGATCGCCCCGCGCGCGGGGACGCTCGCGGTCGACGATCGGATGTGGTCGACGTTCGTACTGGGGCTCGAGGCCGCGCTCAGCGGGCGGCGCTTCGTCACGTCCTCCGCGGTCATCGCCGACCTGCGGGCGCGCAAGGACGACGGTGAGATCGCGGCGCTACGGACAGTGGCGCGCGGCGCGGACCGCGCGTTCGCCGCGCTGCGCGAGCGCACGCTGGGCGGCCGCCCGGAGCGCGAGATCTCCGCCGAGATCGGCGAGCTCCTCCGCGCCGAGGGCCACGTGGAGGTCGGGTTCGCGATCGTCGCGTCCGGCCCGAACGGCGCCTCGCCGCACCACCTCAGCGCGGACCGCGTCGTCTCGGCCGGCGATGCGCTCGTCCTCGACTTCGGCGGCGTGCAGGACTGGTACTGCTCCGACATCACGCGGACCGTCCACGTCGGCGCGAGCGTCGATCCGGAGATCCGGCGCGTGCACGACGTCGTGCTGCGCGCACAGGAGGCGGGCTACCGCGCCGCACGGGAGGGCGTCGAAGCGGCGGCCGTCGACGCGGCCGCGCGGGCGGTCATCGCCGACGCCGGGTACGGCGACCGGTTCATCCACCGCCTCGGCCACGGCATCGGGCTCGACGGCCACGAGCACCCCTACCTCGTGCGCGGCAACGCGCAGCGTCTCGAGCCGGGCATGGCGTTCTCGATCGAGCCGGGCGTCTACATCCCGGGACGCTTCGGCGTGCGCATCGAGGACATCGCGTACGTCGACGCGCACGGTGTCGCGCAGCCGCTGAACGAGGCGGACCGCTCGCTCGCGATCGTTCGCTAGTTGGCGCTCCCCCGCCTCGTCGCGTCCGTCATCGCGACCACCGTCGGCCTCGCGTTCTGGTGGGCGCTCACGGAGCCGCTCCCGATGCCCGCGCTGCTCCTCTACGGCGTGCCCGGCGGGATGCTGTTCGCCTGCGGCATCATCGCCGGCCGCACGGGGTTCGCCGCCGCCCCGATCGCGTTCGTCTTCTCGCTCCTCCTCGGCAGCCTCATCGCGACGCAGCTCCATCAGGCGTTCGTCCCGGCGAGCCTGCCGGTCTCACGTTTCGGCGGCCTCGCGATCGACGCCGCTCCGCTCTTCTGGCCGCTCGTTCTTTCGGGATTGACGGGGCTGCTCGGCGGCGCCGTCGGGGAACACATGCTCCCGACCCGGGATCGCTGGCCCGGCCGCTGACCACGGCGCGCGAGGCGCCGCCGCGAGCCGTTCGGCGCGATCGGGTCTTTGAGGCCGCCGGGCCGTCATCGCGGAAAGGTACGACTTGGAAGAGAAGGCCCGGCAGCCGAGTCGACCCGAGAGCGCCGACGGCGAGAAGGCGGCATGGCCGAGCGCGCCGTGAGCAGCGACGAGGGCGGATCGGCGAGGAGCGACAGCGCGAGCGGCGGGGAGGGCGAGCGGGAACGTCTCGAGCGACCGTGCGTGAGCGTGCGAGCCACCCGCCGCGAGCGCCGGAGCGACGAAGACGATCCGGCCGAGCGCTGATCGAACTAGCGGATGACGACCGGCTCCGCCGCCCGCAGCGCGAACGCGTAAACGGGATCCGGCAGGACCCCGAGCAGGATCGTGAGCAGCGCCACCACGACGAGCGAGAACGACAGCACGCGCGCCGCCTCGACGCGCGGCGCCTTCGCCTCGGGGTCGTACATGAACATGTGGACGACGACGCGCAGGTAGTAGAACGCCGCGAGCGCGGCGTTCAGCGCGATCGCCACCGCGAGCCAGGCGAAGCCCGCGTCGAGCACCGGCTGGATCATGAGGAACTTCCCGAGGAAGCCGATCGTCGGCGGGATCCCCGTGAGGTTCACGAGGAAGATCGTGAACGCCAGCGCGCCGGCGCTGTGCCGGCTCCAGAGTCCGTTCAGCTCATCGAGCGTCGCGCCGCGCGTCCCCTCGAGGTCGAGGAGGATGAGCGACGCGAACGCGCCGAGGTTCATGATCCCGTACGCGAACACGTAGAAGAGCACGGCCGCGCCCGCGGACGCGCCCGCGGCGAGCGCCGCGACGCCGGCGAGGATGTAGCCGGTGTGCGCGATGCTCGAGTACGCGAGCATCCGCTTCACGTTCGGCTGGGCGAGCGCGACGACGTTGCCGACGGTCATCGTGACGACCGAGAGGAGCGCGAACACGAGCGCCCAGTCGAGCTGCGCCGGCCCGAGCGCGGTCGCCATCACGCGGAGGATCGCGGCGAACGCGGCGGCCTTCGGTGCCACGGACATGAACGCCGTCGACGGCGTGGGCGCGCCGTCGTACGCGTCGGGCGTCCACTGGTGGAACGGCACGACCGCCGCCTTGAACCCGAGGCCCGCGGTGACGAGGGCGAGCGCGACGACGACCTCGGGGCTCGCGAGGCCCGCCTTCCCCACCGCGCTCGCGACCTGCGCGAGCTCGGTCGAGCCGGAGATCCCGAAGAGCCAGGCGAACCCGTAGAGCAGGATCGCCGAGCTGAACGCGCCCAGGAGGAAGTACTTCAGCGACGCTTCGTTCGCGTACCGGTCGCGGCGCTGGAGGCCGGCGAGCACGTACACGGGGATGCTCATGAGCTCGAGGCCGACGAACAGCGTGATGAGGTCGGTCGAGAGCGCGATGGTCATCGCGCCGACGGTCGAGAAGAGGACCGTCGCGTGGAACTCGGCATCCGGGACGCCCTCGCGCTTGAGATACGTCGGCGCGACGATCGCGGTGAACGCCGCGAGGACGACGAAGACGAGGCGGAAGAACGCGGTGAACTGGTCGACGACGACGAACCCGCCGAAGGCGAGGCCGGCGGAGGGATAGGCGACGGGGCTCGCGAGCGCGACCGCGAGGCCGACGACCGTCACCCACGGCAGCCACGGCCGCGCGCGCCGGCTGCCCGCCGTCGCGTCGATCGCGAGGACGAGGATCGCCGTCGCGGTGACGATCGCTTCCGGCAGCACCCCGATGAGATCGCTCACGTCACTTGGCCGCGACCGCGGTCTGCGCCGCGAACGCGAGCATGCGCTCGAGCGACGGCTCGATGATCCGGATGACCGGCTGCGGGAACACGCCGAGGAGGATCGTGAGCGCGAGGAGCGGCGCGGCGGAGATCACCTCGACCGCGGACAGGTCGGGGAGCGCCTTGTAGGCCTCGCGCACCGGCCCGTACATGACGCGCTGGAACATCCAGAGGAGGTAGACCGCGGCGAGGATCACGCCGATGCCGGCGATCGGCCCCCAGATGAGGCCGGACACCGGCATCCCCTGGTAGCGGAACGTGCCGACGAGCACGAGGAACTCGCCGACGAACCCGTTCAGCCCGGGCAATCCGAGCGACGCGAGGACGAAGATCCCGAAGAACGTCGTGTAGAGCGGCCACCGGTTCGCGAGGCCGCCGAGGTCCGCGATGAGGCGGCGGTGCGTGCGCTCGTACTGGATCCCCACTAAGAGGAAGAGCGCGCCCGTGACGACGCCGTGGTTGAGCATCTGCAGCACCGCGCCGACGCCGCCCTGGGCGTTCAGCACGAAGAGGCCGAGCGTCACGAAGCCCATGTGCGCCACGGACGAGTACGCGACGAGTTTCTTCAGGTCCTTCTGCACGGTCGAGACGGCGGCGCCGTAGATGATCGCGACGACGGAGAGCAGGAGGATGATCGGGAGCCAGGCCTGTGCACCGAGCGGGAAGAGCGGCAGCGCGAAGCGGATGAGGCCGTACCCGCCGGCCTTGAGGAGGATCCCGGCGAGGACGATCGACCCGGCCGTCGGCGCCTCGACGTGCGCGTCGGGGAGCCACGTGTGGAACGGGACCATCGGCAGCTTGATGGCGAACGCGAGCGCGAAGCCGAAGAAGGCCCAGAACTGGAAGTCCGGCGAGAACCGGCCCCGGTCCGCGACGAGGTCGGTGAACGACAGCGTGCGCGACCCGGCGTCGCCGCTCGCGAGGTACACGGCGACGATGGCCACGAGCATGAGCAGCGAGCCCGCGAGCGTGAACAGGACGAACTTCAGGGTCGCGTAGATGCGCCGCGTGCCGCCCCAGATGCCGATGATCAGGTACATGGGGACGAGCATCAGCTCGAAGAAGACGTAGAAGAGGAAGAGGTCGAGCGCGATGAAGACGCCGACCATCCCGACCTCGAGCAGGAGGAACGACAGCATGAACTCGCCGACACGCGTCTTGATCGCGCCCCCGCTCGAGTAGAGCACCGAGATGAACGTGAGGAGCGTCGTCAGGACGACGAGCAGCACGGAGATACCGTCGACGCCGACCTCGTAGCGGATCCCGAGCGACGGCAGCCACATGACCGAGTCGACCATCTGGAAGCCGGCCTCGCCGATCCGGAACTGCGCGAGCATCACCAGCGAGACGACGAGCTCGGCGAACGTCGTGACGATCGCGACCTGCTTCGCCGCGCGCTCGTCGCGCAGGAAGACGAGCAGCGGGACGATCCCGACGAGCGGGATGACGACGAGCAGCGTCAGGACGTGGTCGAGGGTGAAGGGGAGCTGAAGGGTCATCGGCGGAGGATCCCGGTCGCGTAGCCGCCGTACACGACGATGAGGACGACGAGCCCGGCGACGATCGACAGTGCGTAGTTGCCGACGAGGCCCGTCTGCAGCCGGCGGCCCTGGCTCCCGATGAGCCGCGCGAGCGCGCCGAGCCGCTCGACGATGCCGTCGATGATGTGGACGTCGAACGCCCACGCCGCGCCGAACGCGGCGCGCATCAGGTCGACGAAGCGGCGGTCGTACAGCTCGTCGACGTAGTACCTGTTCACGAGGAGCGTGTAGGCCGGTCCCGCCGCGCGCGAGAGGGCCGCGGGGTCGGGCCGGCGGCGCGCGTACATCGCGAGGCCGATGCCGATGCCGACGAGCCCCGCCACGACGCTCGCCGCGGCGAGGGCCAGCACGACGATCATCTCGGGCTCGGCGTGCCGCGCGGCGCCTTCGACCGCGACCGACGGCTCGAGGAACCGATGCACGAAGCCGCCCTCGGGCGGGAAGCCGAGGACGATCCCGGCGAGCACCGCGCCGACGGCGAGCGCGAGGAGCGGGATGGTCATCACCTGGGGGGACTCGTGCGCGTGCTCGTAGAGGTGCTGGTCGCGCGGCTCCCCGCCGAACGTGAGGTACAGCGCGCGGGTCACGTAGAACGCGGTGAGGGCACCGGTGAATACGCCGACCCCCCAGAGGATCGGGTACCCGTTCGTGAACGCCGCGCCGACGATCTCGTCCTTCGACCAGAACCCGGCGAGCGGCGGGATCGCGGCGAGCGCGCCGCCGGCGACCAGCATCGTCCAGTAGGTCACCGGCATCTTCCGGCGCAGCCCGCCCATGCGCCGCATGTCCTGCTCCTCCGTCGCGTGGATGACCGACCCCGACCCCAGGAAAAGGAGCGCCTTGAAGAAGGCGTGCGTCGCGAGGTGGAACATCGCCGCGATCGGGGCGCCGACCCCGGTCGCGAGGAACATGTACCCGAGCTGGCTGACCGTCGAGTACGCCATGACCCGCTTGATGTCGGTCTGCACGAGCGCGATCGTCGCGGCGAAGATGGCGGTGATCGCGCCGACGACCGCGACGACGAGCAGCGCCGGCCCAGCGGCGGCGAACAGCGCGGTCGACCGCGCGACGAGGTACACGCCGGCCGTGACCATCGTCGCGGCGTGGATGAGCGCCGACACCGGCGTCGGGCCCTCCATCGCGTCCGGCAGCCACGAGTAGAGCGGCAGCTGTGCGGACTTGCCGGTCGCGCCGAGGAAGAACGCGAGCGCGATGAGCGTCAGCATGCCCGGCTCGGCCTTCTGGACCTCGGCGGCCTTCGGGAAGACGTCGTGGAACGCCACCGACCCGAACGTGAGGAAGGTGAGGATCACGCCGATCGTGAAGCCCCAGTCGCCGATCCGGTTCATCACGAACGCCTTCTTCGCGGCGACGTACGGCGCCTCCCGCTCGAACCAGAATCCGATGAGCAGGTAGGAGCAGAGGCCCACGCCCTCCCAGCCGACGAACATGAGGACGTAGTTGTCGGCGAGGACGAGCGTGAGCATGAAGAACACGAACAGCGGCAGCCACGTGAAGAACCGGTGGATGCCGCGGTCGTGCGCCATGTAACCGTTCGAGTACACGTGGATGAGGAGGGACACGACGGTGACCGTCGCGACCATGAACGCGGACAGCGGGTCGACGAGCGCGGTCGCGCCGACGTGGAAGTCGCCGACGCCGATCCACTCGTAGAGCGTCACGCGCCGCGACGCTTCGTGACCGAGGCCGATGACGGCGAACAAGATCGCGACCCCGAGGACCGCCGAGACCCCGAGCGCGACCGTCGCGATCGGCCCGGTCCACTTCCGCAGCCACCGGCGACCGAAGGCGCCGTTCACGACGGCCGCGGCCAGCGGCACGAGCGCGACGAGCCAGACGAGGTCGATCGCGTCGCCGCCGCGTGCGGCCTCGGCGGGCAGCATCAGCCCCGCATCTCCTTCACCTCGTCGACGTCGACCGTCGGACGGTTGCGATAGGCGGCGAGGACGATCGCCAGGCCGACGGCGACCTCCGCGGCGGCGACGACGAAGACGAACACCACGAACACGCTGCCGCGCTCGTCGAGCAGGCCGAGCCGCCGCGAGAACGCGACGAATGCGAGGTTCGTGGCGTTCAGCATCAGCTCGACGCACATGAGGATCACGATCGCGTTCCGGCGCACGAGCACGCCCGCCATGCCGATGAAGAACAGGGCCGCGGACAGCGCGATGAACGCGCCGAGCGGGACGAGCGCGCTCATTCCCGCTTCACCAGGACGATCGCGCCGATCATCGCGGCCAGCAGCAGCACCGAGGCGACCTCGAATGGGAAGGCGAAGTCGGTGAAGAGGCTGGACGCGAGCGGGAGGAGGTCGCCGCCCCGTGGCGGCCCGCTCGCGGCGTCACGGAACGCGAAGGCGACGACCATGACCGGCAGCGCCGCGACCGCCGCGATGAGCGCGCCCGGCGTCGTCTGCTTCTGGAAGAACAACCCGTACGCGCGCGGGGCCTGCGGCGTGAACATCACGCCGTACAGGATCAGCACCGTGATCGCGCCGACGTAGATGAGGATCTGGAACGCGGCGATCGTCTCCGCGCCGAGGAGCACGAACATCCCGGCCATGTTGAGGAAGGTGAACGCCATGAGCAGCGCCGATGTGGTGATCCGGTCGGCGAGGACCACGCCGAGACCCGCACCGACGATGAGCACCGCGAGCAGGCCGAAGAGGAGCGGTCCGACGATGTCGAGCGACAAGCGCTAGCTCGCCGCCGTCGCGCCGGCCACGTCCCGGCGCATCCGGGCGCGGATGCCGCGGAGGCGCCGCTGCTGGACCATGGGCACGCCGAGCAGGAACACGGCGAGCAGGACCCAGTTGGCGATCGCGACCGGCAGCTTCGTGCCGGGGAAGGCGATGAGGAGCACCGCCGTCACCGACAGGTTCAGCAGCGCGAGCGGGATGAGCACCTTCCAGCACAGGTTCATCAGCTGGTCGATCCGCAGGCGCGGCAGCGTCGCGCGGATCCACATGAACACGAGGATGAACGTGTACGTCTTCAGCGTGAACCAGAGCAGCCCGAGGAGCGGACCCGTGACGGGCCCCGAGTCGATCCCCGGCCCCTGCCAGCCGCCGAACCAGAGCGTCGTCATGATCGAGCACACGACGGTCACGTTCCCGTACTCCGTAAGGGCGAGCATCGTGCCCCAGCGCATGCCGGAGTACTCGGTCAGGTACCCCGCGACGAGCTCGGACTCCGCCTCGGGCAGGTCGAAGGGCGTGCGGTTGGTCTCCGCGAGCGCCGCGATGAAGTACGTGACGAACGCGAGCGGGATGATGAAGACGTTGGTGAACGGCCCGGGCTGGGCCTCCGTGATCCTCACCATCGACAGCGACCCCACGAGCAGGACGGCCGTCACGAGCGACAGGATCCCCGGGACCTCGTACGAGATGAGCTGGCCCGCGGAGCGCAGGCCGCCGACGAGCGAGTACTTGTTGTTCGAGGCCCAGCCGGCGATGACGATGCCGAGCACCCCCATGGAGCCGAGCATCGCGAGGTAGAGCAGGCCGATGTTCAGGTCGGCGCCGACGATGCCGGGTCCGAACGGGAGGACGACGAAGGACGCGAGCATCGGCGAGAACACGAGCGCGGGCGCGGCGATGAAGAACGCCCGGTCGGTCTGCCCGGCGCGGAAGTCCTCCTTCGCGATGAGCTTCAGCGCGTCCGCGAGGGTCTGCAGCAGCCCGAAGGGCCCGACGTGATACGGGCCGATCCGGTCCTGCATCGCCGCCTGGATCTTCCGCTCGAGGTAGATGAGCAGCAGCGCGCCGTTGAGGATGAGGAAGAGCGCGAGGACGACGGCGACGAGCAGGCGGAGGACGAGCCAGGCGAGCGGGTCGATGCCGAACGGGCCGGCGACCACGTCAACCCCCTCGAGCGTCGCTGCGCGGCGGCATGAACGACTTGCGCAGCGGGTGACCCGGGAACGACTCCTCGAGGAAGACGCGCCGGAGGTCGGGATGGCCGTCGAACTGGATCCCGAACATGTCGTACGTCTCGCGCTCGGCCCAGTTCGCGCCCTCCCACACGCCCGTGAGCGAGGGGACGTGCGGGTCCATCTCGGTGCAGCGCGTCCGCAGCATCATGTACACGCGCGTACCGACGCCGCGCACGAACGTCACCGAGCGCAGCTCCCCGTCTCCCATGTCGACGCCCGCGTTCACCGAGTAGAGGTCGCAGCGCGTCACCGGGTCATCCCGCAGCGCGCGCGCGACGTCGACGAGGTGCTCGCGCTCGACGTCGAGGACGATCATGTCGTGCAGGCGCGAGATGCGCGCTGTGCCGGCGAGCGCCCGCTCGAGGTGCGACGCGATCGGCCCGAGGTCGATCGTCGGCTTCAGCGCGCTCAGAACCATCGGAGCGCTCCCTTGCGCCACGCGTAGAACAGCCCCGCGACGAGGATGAAGATGAAGACGCCCATCTCCACGAGGCCGTACCAGCCGAGCTTGGTGAAGAGGACCGCCCACGGGAAGAGGAAGATCACCTCGACGTCGAACACGACGAAGAGCAGCGCGAAGACGTAGAAGTGGATCGGATAACGGCCCCACGCCGGCCCGACCGGATCCTCGCCGGACTCGTAGATGCGCGCTTTCTCGGCCGTCCGCCGCTTCGGCTGGATCAACCCGGAGAACGTGAGGAGAGCGGTCACGAAGATCGCTCCGGCGCCGAAGAACGCGAACACATAGAAGTACGAGAGGTTGTAGTCCGGCACCCGAGCACAGGGTATCGGTCGTCTCCCGGACGCGCAGACCGAGGCGCCGCAGCGACGAGGTCGAGCGGTCCGTGACACAGGACAGCACGGGGCGCTCGGGTTGACGGCTCGCGAGCCGATGAGTACGGTGCGCTGGCCGCGCATGGTCAGTACGGTTTTCGTACGACCATCGAGGGCTGCGCGTTGGGGAGGCGGGAAGGGTCTTGGTCGGATCTCGACGTTCGCAGGCCACGCCGTCATCGCGGCGGATGGCCGCCAGGTCCCTGCGGACGCTGGGATCGCTGATCCTCCGCTACCGCTCCCACATCTTCGTCGACCTCGCGGTCGCGTCGATGGTCCTCGCGCTCCCCCTGAGCCTCCGCGTCCAGCCGGCCGCGAGCGCCCAGGAGCCCCCGCCGGTCGCGTCGATCGCCGGCATGGTCGAGCCCGTGGCCCGCGCCTCGACCGTGAGCCGCGGCGGCACGATCACGCCCGCCGCGGAGCCCGCGACGCGCGTCGCCGACGACGTCAAGAAGATCCAGCTCTACACGCTCGGCCCGAAGGACACCCTGCAAAGCCTCGCGAACTACTACGGCGTGTCCGCCGCGGCGATCGCCGCATCGAACGGGATCAGCGACCCCTCGCTCAAGAACCAGCAGGGCCGCGAGATCATGATCCCGCCCGGCGAGGGCGTCCTCTACACGGTGGTCGAGGGCGACACCGTCGACGCGGTCGCGGCGAAGTTCAAGGTCGACCCGAAGGTCATCAAGGACTACAACCGGCTGCACTTCGAGCCCGAGCACTTCGCGGTGTCGAAGCTGATCTTCGTCCCCGGCGCGGCGCTCCCGACGCTCGTGTACGCGACCGACGACGACGAGCCGACGGTCATCGCGCGGCCGCCAGCCGCGAACACCCCGCGAACGAACGGTCGCCTTTCGTGGCCCGTCGGCGGCTACATCACGCAGTACTTCTGGGCGTTCCATACCGGCGTGGACATCGCCGCGCCGTACGGCACCGGCATCGCCGCGTCCGACGCCGGGACCGTCGTCGCGACCGGATGGGTCGCCGTCGGCGGCCTCTCCGTGCGCATCAAGCACCAGAGCGGCCTCGAGACCGGCTACTACCACATGGGGTCGATCTACGTCGCGCCGGGCCAGAAGGTGGAGCGCGGCCAGATCATCGGCACCGTCGGCATGACGGGCGTGACCACCGGGCCCCATGTCCACTGGGAGACCAAGCTGAACGGAGCGTTCGTCAACCCGCTGCTGCAATAGTCCGATCTCGCTCACGGCAAAGCCGCTCGCTCGACCCAGGTGCTCGACCTCGCCGCTGCGGCGTCTCGGTCTGCGCGCCTGGGGGACGGTAGGTCGCAAGAAACATACTGGTCGCGATGTACGCGTCCGTTCACACGGATCGCTCCGGGCGGGTGTTCGTGTCCGACGACCGCGAGGCCGCCGCGATGGACGGTGCCGAGGCGGCACCGCTGGCCGAGGCCATCCCGCTCCCGCCCGGCAGCGAGCTCTTGCCGCTCCCGCGCGAGGCGGTCGCGTTCGACCGCGGTGGCCGTCCGCGCCCGCTCGCGAAGGGACGTCTCGCGCTCGCGGCGCTCGTGCCGGGCCATATCCGGCTCGCGTTCCCCGCGTACGTCGACGACGCCGACGCGGGGCCGCTCGATCCCCTCCCCTACGCCGCCGTCGGCGCGGACGCGCGCGGCGAGCTGGTCGTCGCGGCCGCACGGGCGGGCGCCCCGCAGCCGGCGGGAACGGCGCACCGCGGCCACTCGCCGCTGCGCGCGCATCCCGCGAACGCGCTCGCGCGGCAGCTCGCGCGCTGCTCGCGGGACCACGCGTGCGCGTCGGCGAAGCTCGGGGTCGGCGGTCCCGAGCTCCCGGTCCCGCTCGGCGCGCCACCGGCGGAGCGCCCGCGGGCGCCCGTCGCGCTGCGGAGCGGGTATGCGGGCGCGCCCATCGAGCCGGCGTCGTTCCGGCCGACGGCGCGGGAGATCGTCGAGGTGGCGGCGTCGCACCTCGCTGCCGGGGGCGGACCGGTCGCATTCGGCCGGGGCTGCGACGGCGAGCCACTCGCCCGGATCCGCGTCCTCGAGGAGGCGATCGCCGGCATCCGCGCGCGCGCGCCGCGCGCCGAGATCCACCTCGAGACGAGCGCCTCGGACGCGGGGGCGCTGCGTCGCGCCGCGTCCGCCGGCCTGACGAGCGTCGCCGTGCGCTTCGGGTCGGCGCGCGCCGAGACGTACGAACGCCTGCACCGCCCGGTCGCGCACCGCTGGAGCGACGTGCGCGCGTCGCTGCAGGTCGCGATCGACCATGGCCTCGCGATCACGATCGCGCTCCTCGTCCTCCCGGGGCTCACGGACCGTCCCGCCGAGATCGACGGCATCGTCGCCCTCCTCAGCGACCTGCCCCGCGGACGACTCGAGTTCCGCGATCTCGGCGCGGACCCGCTCCGCACGCTCGCGGTGTTCCCGCCGACCCGTGCGCTCGGCGTCCGGACGCTCCTCGACCGGATCCGCGAGGCCGACCATTTCGAAGTGCGGCTGCCCGCAGCGGCGGCGGTGTAGCGATGTTCCTCGACCGCGCGCGGATCCGCGTGCGAGCGGGCGACGGCGGACGCGGCGCGATCTCGTTCCGCCGCGAGGCGCACGTTCCGCGCGGCGGCCCCGACGGCGGCGACGGCGGTAAGGGCGGCGACGTCATCCTGCGCACGGACGCGCAGGTCTCGACGCTCTCCGACTTCCGCTTTCGCCGGGAGCTGAAGGCTGCGTCCGGCGGGAACGGCGCGGGCGAGAAGCGGACGGGCCGCTCGGCGAAGGACCTCGTCGTCGCCATCCCCGCGGGGACGATCGTGCGCGACGCGGCGACGGGCGAGCAGGTAGCGGATCTCGTCGCCGGGGGGCAGGACCTCGTCATCGCGCGCGGCGGCGCGGGCGGACGCGGGAACGCGCGGTTCGCGAGCAGCACGCACCGCGCGCCGCGCATCGCGGAGGACGGACAGCCCGGCGAGCGGCGCGAGATCGAGCTCGAGCTGAAGCTCATCGCCGATGTCGGCCTCGTCGGTCTGCCGAACGCCGGCAAGTCGAGCCTGCTCGCGGCGCTCACGCGCGCGCAGCCGAAGATCGCCGACTACCCGTTCACGACGCTCAGCCCGAACCTCGGCGTCCTGCGCACGGACGAACGCGACATCGTCGTGGCCGACATCCCCGGGCTCATCGAGGGCGCGCACGAGGGATCCGGCCTCGGTGAAGAGTTCCTCCGGCACATCGAGCGCACGCGGCTGCTCGTCCACGTCGTCGACGCGTCGCGCGAGGATCCGGCCGCCGACATCGCCGTGATCGACGCGGAGCTCGCCGCGTACGGCCGCGGCGTCGGGTCGCTCCCGCGGCTCCTCGCGCTGAACAAGATCGACCTGCCCGAAGCGGCAGAGCGCGCGTCGCGCGTCGCGCGCGCGCTCCGGCCGGCGCGGGCGCTCCCCGTGTCGGCCGCGACCGGCGAGGGCGTCGCGGAGCTCGCGCGCGCGCTCGTCGAGATGTGCCCCCCGCGACCGATCGAGGCGGCGCCCGCCGCCGCCGAACGCCGCATCGAGTTCGCGCGGTCGGCGAAGGACTGGGCGGTCGCGCGCGAGGACGGCGGGTTCCGGGTGCGCGGCGACCGCATCGAGCGCCTGGCGAGCGGCATCGACTGGAACAGCCCGGATGCGGCCGCGTACTTCCAGGGCTTCCTCGTCCGGAGCGGCATCGAGCGGGAGCTGCGTGCGCTGGGGGCGCGCGAGGGCGACACGGTGCGCATCGGGAAGATCGAGCTCGAGTGGCAGGAGCATCCGGAGACGTGAAGCTCGGTGTCTTCGGCGGCAGCTTCGACCCCGTCCACCACGGCCATCTCGCGATCGCGCAGGCGGCGCTCGAGTCCGTGCCGGTCGACCGCGTCCTGTTCGTGCCCGCACGCAGATCGCCGCTGAAGGACGAGGCGCCGCGAGCGGGCGAGGCCGATCGCGTCGCGATGCTCGAGCTCGCGACGCGCGACGAGCCCCGCTTCGCCGTGTCGCGGATCGAGCTCGAGCGCCCGGCGCCCTCCTACACCGTCGACACGCTCGAGGCCCTCGCGGGTCAGGGACGGCTCTACCTGATCCTCGGAGCGGATGCGGCCCGCGACCTCCCGCGCTGGCGCCGCCCGGACCGGATCCGCGAGCTCGCGACGATCGTGATCGCCCGCCGTCCTGGGACGGAGCACACCGATCCGGCAGCGATCGTGCTCGACACGCCGCTCATGGACGTCAGCGCGCGCGAGCTCCGCGAACGAGCGGCCCGCGGCCGGTCGCTGCGCTACCTTGTGCCCGACGCGGTGTGGCGATACGTCCGGGAGCACCACCTGTACGGCTGAGCGCATAGCGCAGCTGAGCCCCCGCGCCCTCGCCGACCTCGTGGTCGATGCCGCCTCGGACAAGAAGGCCGAGGACATCGTCGTCATGAACGTCTCCGAGGTGACGACGATCGCCGACCTGTTCGTCATCCTCAGCGGCCGCGGCGAACGTCAGGTCCAGGCGATCGCCGAAGGCGTCATCGAGAGGGCCACCCAGGCCGGCCGCCGCCCGTTCGGCGTCGAAGGGCTGAGCGCGGGACGCTGGGTGCTCATCGACCTCGGCGACGTGATCGTGCACGCGTTCGTGCCCGAGGAGCGGGAGCTCTACCGCCTGGAGCGTCTCTGGGGCGACGCGCCCGTGGTGCTGCGCGTTCAGTAGACTGATGAGGTCGAGCGAGGATCCGGCTCCGCCGGTCCGAGCGAGTCCGCGAGAGCGGAGCGACTAGCCGCGAGCGAGCGAAGCGAGCCGACGGCTATTGACCAGGGCCTGTAGCTCAGCGGGAGAGCACTTGAATCGCACTCAAGGGGTCAGGGGTTCGAATCCCCTCAGGTCCACCGACGCGCACCTACGGATCTCGCCGAACGCCCTCAGCGATCGCGGGTTATCGTCGCTGCCGCCGATGAGCTTCTTCTCTCCCGACGACCCCGAGCGCCAGGCGAACATCGCGTTCGCGCTCGTCGTGCTCGGGATCGTCGCGGTCGGCGCGCTCACGATCTGGCTGTTCTACGGAGCGCAGTTCTAGCGTCGGAGGGCTTCCCCATGGCGATGCATCTCCAGGACCACATCGACGGCCGCTGGTTGGACTCGGTCAGCGGCGAGACCTTCGACGACACCGACCCGGCGAACGGCGATCTCATCGCCACGGCGACGAGGTCCACGACGGCTGACGTCGATCAGGCCGTCGAGGCCGCGCGACGGGCGTACGACGGATGGCGCCTGACGCCGGCACCGAAGCGCGGCGAGATCCTCTTCCGGGCCGCCGAGATCATGGTCCGGCGCAAGGACGAGCTCGCCCGCGAGATGACGCGCGAGATGGGCAAGGTCCTCGCGGAAGCGCGCGGCGACGTCCAAGAGGGCATCGACATGACCTACTACATCGCCGGCGAGGGCCGCCGCCAGTTCGGCGACGTCGTGCCCGCCGAGCTGCCGAACAAGTGGGCCATGAGCATGCGCCACCCGCACGGCGTCGTCGCGGCGATCACGCCGTGGAACTTCCCCTTCGCGATCCCGACCTGGAAGCTCATGCCCGCGCTCATCTGCGGGAACACCGTCGTCTTCAAGCCGGCGTCGTACACGCCGCTCCTCGCCGTGCGTCTCGTGCAGATCCTCGAGGAGGCCGGGCTCCCGAAAGGGGTGCTCAACCTCGTGCTCGGTCCGGGCGGCGACCTCGGCGACCACCTCGTGACGCACCCGGGCGTCGACCTCATCTCGTTCACCGGCTCGTCGGACACAGGCGCGCACATCAGCGAGATCGCCGGCCGCCTCCTGAAGCGGGTGTCGTGCGAGCTCGGCGGGAAGAACGCGATCGTCGTCCTGGACGACGCGAGCGTCGACCTCGCGCTCGACGGGATCATCTGGTCGGCGTTCGGCACGTCCGGGCAGCGCTGCACGGCGGCGTCGCGCGTCATCGCGCAGCGCGGCGTCGCGACGGAGCTCATCGAGAAGGTCGTCGGCCGCGCAAAGAAGCTGCGCATGGGCCACGGCCTCGAGGCGACAACCGACCTCGGACCGGTCGTCTCGAAGAGCGCGCAGGAGAAGGTCGCGTCGTACATCCCCATCGCCCGGAAGGAGGGCGCGACCGTCGCGGCGGGCGGGCACATCCCGCGCGAGGGCGCGCTCGCGAAGGGCTTCTTCCACGAGCCGACCGTCCTCGTCGACGTGAAGCCGAACATGCGCGTCGCCCAGGAGGAGATCTTCGGCCCGGTCACGGCGATCATCGAGGCCTCGAGCGTCGATGAGGCCATCCGGATCCAGAACTCGACCAAGTACGGCCTCTCGTGCTCGATCTACACGTCGAGCGTCAACAACGCGTTCCGGTTCATGCGCGACGCCGAGTGCGGCCTCGTGTACGTGAACGCGGGGACGATCGGCGCGGAGATCCAGCTGCCGTTCGGTGGCATGAAGTCGACCGGCAACGGCCACCGCGAGGCGGGCCGTGCGGCGCTCGACGTGTACTCCGAGTGGAAGGCGATCTGCGTCGACTACTCGGGCAAGCTGCAGCGCGCGCAGATGGACGCGGAGAAGACCACGCCCTAGCGCGAGAGCGTCGTGTCCAGCCAGCGAGCGACGTGGTCCGCGGCCTCGCGCTCCTGCGCGCGGGTGAGCTCGTGGCCGGCGCCGCTCAGCACGACGATGTCGATGAGCGGGTTGCCCGCGCTCACGCGCTGCAGCACGGCGAGGGGGCCGAGCTCGTCCCGGTCGCCCTGCACGACGAGCGTCGGACAGCGCATGCCCGCGAGGGCCTCCTCGTCGCGCGGGCGAGGCCGGGCGGGCGGGGCGATCGGATGGCCGACGATGACGAGCGCGTCGGGCGGCTCCTCCGCGGCGAGGAAGGCGCACATGCGTCCGCCGAACGACCGCCCGACCAGCGCGACCGGACCGGGATGCACCGCGCGCAGCTCGTCGCGCGCGCGGCGCAGCGCGTCGAGCTCGACGCGGTAGCCCGCGCTCGGACGCGGCGACGTCGACAGGGCGACGGCCTTCGAGATGATCCCCACCTGCTCGAGCCGCGTCGCGATCGCGACGAGGATCGGCTGCCGTTCCGAGCCACGGTATCCGGGAACGAGGACGGCGCCGCCTATGCGAGCGCCTTCTTCGGGAGCTTCTGCGGCATCCGCAGCGACCGGATGAGGTCCCCCGTCGCCGCGAGACGGTCGCGCATGTTCGCGATGGTGAACGCGTCCGCACGCCCGAGCGCGGGGATCTCGTCCCACCGCAGTGGCGCGGACACGGGCGCGCGCGGCCTCGGCCGCACGCTGTACGGACCCGCCGTCGACTTCCCGCGCATGTTCTGCAGGTAGTCGATGTAGATCCCCTTGCGCCGCGCCTTGGAGAACTCGAGCGTGACGAGCTTCGGCTCGCGCTCGCGCGCGAGCGTCCCGACGTGCTGCGCGAAGGCGCGCGTCTCCTCGAACGTGTACCGGCGGGCGATGGGGACGAGCACGTGGATGCCGCGCGACCCCGTCGTCTTCGGGAAGCCCTCGAGGCCCATCTCGTCGAGGATGGCCTTCACCGCCATCGCGACCGTCTTCACCTGGTCCCAGGTCGCGCCCTCGGCGGGATCGAGGTCGACCATGACGTGGTCCGGATGGTCGGGATCGTCGACGCGCGCGAGGCGCGGGTGGATCTCGATGGCCGTGTAGTTCGCCATCCACACGACCGTTGCCAGGTCATTGCAGAGGATGTACTCGTTCTCCCGCTCCTCCGGGTCGACCCAGGTCGCCACCCACTTCGGCGTGAAGGACGGCTTGTTCTTCTGGTAGAAGCTCATGCCGTAGATGCCGTCGGGGAACGGCTTGAGGGTGAGCGGCCGGTCCGTCACCCACGGGACGAGATAGGGCGCGACGTCCGCGTAGTACCGGATGAGGTCCGCCTTCGTGAACCCGTCCTCCGGCCAGAGCACCTTCTCGAGGTTCGTCAGGCGGATGTCGTGACCGTCGACGTGCAGCACCGCCGGCACGCGGGCGGTGGTCTTCGTCGCCTTCGTGACCGTCGTCTTCGCCGCCTTCGCGGCCTCCTTCTGCGCGCGCTCGGCGCCGAACATGCGCTCCTCGCCGGTCGCGTCATGCGGGTCGACGTCGGGGCGGAGCCCGAGGTACGCGGGCTGACGGAGGACCCCGTCGTTCGTGATGCCCGTGTACCGCACCTCGCAGACCAGCTCCGGCAGGCACCAGTGCGGGATCTCGTTCACCCGCGGCGTGCGCGAGAACGGCGGGGTCGGCGTCTCGCGTTCTCGGAGCAGGGCGAGGAGGTCCTTCAGCGTGCGCGCGTCGAATCCCGTCCCCACGTGTCCGACGGGCTCGAGCTTCCCGGGCTCCGAGCCTCCCGGGGGGACCCTGTAGACCCCGACGAGCAGCGCGCCGAGGTCCTTCTCGCGTCCACCCTTGCCCTCGGTCCACCCCCCGATGACGCACTCCATCGACCGCTGTGCCTTGACCTTCACCCAGGCCGCTGAGCGGCCCTGCACGTACGGCGAGTCGAGGCGCTTCGCGACGATCCCCTCGAGCCCCTGCTCCCGCACCGCCGCGAAGAGCGCCGTCCCCTCGCCGACGAACGCCTCGTGGTGCCGGACCTGCCCCATCGGCGTGATCGCGAGCGCGAGCCGCTTCCGTCGCTCGCGCAGCGGCAGGCGCGTGAGGTCCTGGCCGTCCGCCCACAGCAGGTCGAAGACCTCGTACGAGACCGGCGTCGAGCGCCGGAGCTGACGGATCTTGCCGCCGTCCTGGACGTGCATGCGCGCCTGTAACCGCTGGAAGGACGGGATCCCCTTCTCGTCGAGCGCGACGATCTCGCCGTCCACGATCGCCTGGTACGCCCCGGTGAGCGCCTCCGCGATGCCGTGCGCCTCCGGGTACTGGTCGGTGCAGTCGAGGAGGTTGCGCGTCTGGAGCCGCACGGCGCCGCCGTCGACGAACGCGAGCGTGCGCACGCCGTCCCACTTCGGCTCGAACGCGAAGTCGGCGGAGTCGAACGGCTCGTCCGCCGACACCGCGAGCATCGGCTGGATCCGCGAGGAGAGGATGTGGTCCTTGGGCGGCGTGCCGTGGCGGATCATCAGCCAATCGCGGCCCGCGTTCTGGCGCGTCCTCACGAGCACGTAGTCGCCGGTGAGCCGGTCTCCGTTGAGCTTCACCTTGTACTCGTTCTCATTCCCATCACGGTCGCGACGCTCCTCGACGAGCTCGTACGTGCCGGTGTCCCAGATCGTCATCGTCCCCGCGCCGTAGCCGTCCGGGATGACGCCGTGGAACGTGAGGTATTCGATCGGATGGTCCTCGGTGTGGACGGCGAGGCGGCGCTTCCCCGCCTCGAGCGGCGGGCCCTGCGGCACCGCCCACGACGCAAGGATCCCGCGCATCTCGAGGCGCACGTCCCAGTGCAGTCGGGTCGCGTGGTGCCGGTGGACGACGTACCGCAGCGCGCCCGCGGCCCTCGGGGTCTTCCCCTTCGGCTCCGGGGTCCGCGAGAAGTCGCGTTTGCGCTGGTACTCGGTGAGGCTCACGCTGGACCCCATTCTCACCAACGACCGATCGAGGAGTTGAGATGTCCATCGGGAACTTCGCCGACCTCGCGATGTCGTTCCTGAAGGAGGAGTACGACGAGGCCCCGACGCACGCGAGCGCGCTCGGGCTCACCGAGTACGACGAGCGGCTCGAGGACCTCTCAGCCGCGGCCTTCGAACGGCGCCGGGCGAGGGAGGTCGCATGGCTGAAGCGCTTCCGCGCGGTACCCGACGAGGGCCTCGACGGCGCGACGGTCGACCGCGACTTCCTCATCGCGCTCCTGCGCGGGCAGGCGATCCTGCACGCGCATCAGATGTGGAGGCGCCAGCCGGCGACCTATCTCAACCCCGGGCTCCAAGGCGTGTTCATCCTCTTCCTGCACCGCATGCGGCCGGAGCGCGAGCTCGCCGACGCGGCCCGGGCGCGCCTGGAGAAGGTCCCGGCCTGCATCGAGCACGGGATGACGAACCTCGACCCCGCGCTCACACCGCCGATCTACGTCGAGCGCGCGATCGGTCAGGCGAAGGCCGCCGCGCGATACGCGCGCGAGCTCGTGCCGAACGAGGTGCACGACAGGGCGGCGAAGGACAAGCTCGCGGCGGCCGGTGAGAGCGCGGCGAAGGCCTTCGAGCGCTTCGCCGCCTGGCTCGTCGAGCTGCAGAAGAAGGCGTCGGGGAAGTACGCCGTCGGCGAGGCGGTGTACTCCGCGCTCCTGCGCGAGAAGGAGCTGCTCCCCTACGACGCGCGCCAGCTCCGCGAGCGTGGCCGCGAGCAGTACGACCTCCTCGCCGCGGAGCTGCGCCGTCTGGCGAAGGAGATCGCCGGCCACGAGGACTGGGTCGCGCTGCTGCACGAGCTGAACCGGATCCACGCGCCGGACCCGGAAGGGATGCGCCGCGACTACGAGGCCGCGACCGAGAAGGCGCGCGACTTCCTCCGGCGGACCGGCCTCGTCACGCTGCCGCCCGGGGAGAAGTGCCTCGTCGAGCCGTCACCGCACTTCCAGCGTCCGGTGCTCGCGGTGGCGTCGTACAACCGGCCGCCGGCCTTCAGCGACTCGCTCACGGGGCACTTCTTCGTGCCGTTCCCGCCGGACGGCACGCCGAAGGAGGAGATCGACAAGCGCCTCGAGGGCAACTCGCGCGACGGGATCCCGACCACCGCCGTGCACGAGGCGTACCCCGGCCACCACTGGCACCTCGTCATGGCCAAGTCGCACCCGTCGCACGTCCGGAAGGCGCACAGCACGTCGTACTTCTCCGAGGGCTGGGCGCTCTACGCGGAGCGGGTCATGCGCGAGCAGGGGTTCTTCGACGACGCGCGCCAGGAGCTCTACCACGTCGAGGCGACGATCTTCCGGGCCGCGCGCATCGTCGTCGACACGTCGCTCCACATGGGCGAGATGACGTTCGACGACGGCGTGACGTTCATGATGGAGAAGGCCAACCTCAGCGCGCCGAACGCGCGCGCCGAGGTGGGCCGGTACTGCTCGTGGCCGACGCAGGCGTCGAGCTACCTCACGGGCATGCTCGAGATCCTCGACATCCGCACGCGCTATCTCGCGAAGAAGGGCAAGAGCGACGTGAGGGCGCTGCGCGAGTTCCACGACGCGATCACCTCGACGGGCGCGCTGCCGACGGCGCTCGCCGCGCGGGCGATCGGGGTGTAGCCGCGACGCCGCGGGCGGCGGCGACGTTGCCTCGGGGAGTCGGCATCTCGCGTTCGGTCCGTCGCGCCGGCGCGCGCTCTGGGCCAGATGCGTCTTGAGCGGGCGCGGGTAGCGCGCCGGCTCGGCTCCGCTCCCTCACGCGAGATCGCCTCCTCCCCTCGACCTCGCCGGCGCCCGAGCCTGAGGCCGAGACGACGGTGGTCGACCTGATGTCCGCCCTGAAGGCGTCGGTGGAGCGGGCGAAGAAGGGCGAGAAGGCCGCCGGCCGCGAGCGTCGCGCCGCGGCCGAGCCCAAGCGCGCCACGGCACGGAAACGGAAGACGGCGTAGCGGCGTCATAGGGCTACGCCCGGCCGTCGTCCGTATCCTCCGAACGTGGCACGCCGCACGCCCGACGGAACGCCGACGCTCATCGCCGTCGACGAGGCGCGCTCCGCGCTGCCGGCGTCGCTCGCGCCGATGCGGCCGCGCGTGGCCTCCGCGCCGTTCAACTCGCCCGACCACTTCTTCGAGGTGAAGTGGGACGGGGTCCGCGCGCTCCTCGCGAACGACCGCGGCACGGTCCGCCTCCGGGATCGCCGCGGCGGTGACCTCCTCCCGCTGCTGCCCGAGATGCGCGAGGCGAAGCTGCCCGAGGGAGTGATGCTCGACGGTGAGGTCATCGTCTGTGACTCCCGTGGCCGCCCGTCCTACGACCTCCTCGCGGGCCGGCCCGGGCCGCGCGCGGCGAAGCGCGGGCGCGGCCCGCTCTACGTCGCGTTCGATCTGCTCTACGAGTCCGACCGGCCGCTGCTCGCGCGCCCGCTCGAGGAGCGCCGCCGCAGGCTCCTCGGCCTCGGGCTCGGGGATCGGCGCGTCGCCGTTCCGGACCACCTCGAGAGCGATGGCGAGCCGTTCTTCGACGCCGTCGAGGAGTACGGGCTCGAGGGCATCGTCGCGAAGCGCCGCAGGTCGCCCTACGTCGCCGGCGCGCGCACCGCGGACTGGCTGAAGTACCACGTCACGCCGCGCGCCGATGTCGTGATCGGCGGCCTCGTGGTCGACGACGTTCGGGGCGCGCGCACGATCCTCTGCGGCTGGCACGGCGCGAACGGTCTCGCCTTCGCGGGCGAGGCGTACGTGCCGCCGTACCTCGGCGTCTGGCTGGACGAAGCGACGCGCGACTGCACGAGCGACGCGTCTCCGTTCGCCACGCCGATGCCGATCCGGCCGGGCTCGCGGTGGCTCCGGCCGGTCCTCGTCGCGATCGTCGAGCATGAAGGCGCCGAAGGTCCCGAGCTCGCGGACGCGCGCTTCCGCGCGCTGCGATCCGACGGCGATGTGATGAGCGCGATCCTCGAGACGCCGGTCGAGCTGCCGAGCGCGCCACCGAGCGGTCCTGCTGAGCGGCCGCGGCTCGTCGTGCTGCAGTCACTGCCGTTCGCGCGGTGACGAGGAAGGCTTAGACTTACAAAAACCCCCGGAGGACCTGCGAGTGTCGAAGTTCGTCTTCGTGACCGGCGGGGTCACCTCCTCCATCGGCAAGGGCATCACCGCCGCATCGCTCGGGAGCATCCTCGCGGCCCGTGGCCTCTCCGTCGCGTCGCTGAAGATGGACCCGTACCTCAACGTCGACCCGGGCACGATGTCGCCGTACCAGCACGGCGAGGTCTTCGTCACCGAGGACGGCGCGGAGACCGATCTCGACCTCGGCCACTACGAGCGGTTCATCGACCGCAACGTCACGCGCGCCTCGAACCTCACGACCGGCCAGGTCTACAACGCGGTGATCGCGAAAGAGCGCCGGGGTGACTACCTCGGCGCGACCGTCCAGGTCATCCCGCACATCACGAACGAGATCAAGGCGCGCATCCACCGCGTCGCGCGTGAGGCGCAGGCCGACGTCGTCATGGTCGAGGTCGGCGGGACGGTCGGCGACATCGAGTCGCTGCCGTACCTCGAGGCCATCCGGCAGTTCCGCAACGACGTCGGACGCGAGAACGTCCTCTACATCCACCTCACGCTGCTCCCCCGCGTCGCGACCGGCGAGCTGAAGACGAAGCCGACGCAGCACTCCGTCCGCGAGCTGCGCGCCATCGGGATCCAGCCCGACGTCCTCGTCGCGCGCGCGGACGAGCCGATCGACGACGACCTCCGCGAGAAGATCGCGCTCTTCTGCGACGTGAAGGCCGAGAACGTCATCTCGGAGCCGAACGCGTGGTCGATCTACGGCGTGCCGACGATGCTCGAGGACGTCGGCCTCGGCCAGATCGTCGTGCGCGAGCTCGCGATGGACGCCGGCCCGCCGGATCTCAGCGCGTGGCGCACGATCGAGCATCGCATCCGCGAGGCGCGCGTCCCGCTCGAGATCGGCCTCGTCGGGAAGTACATCATGCTGTCGGACGCGTACCTCTCCGTCGCCGAGTCGGTCAAGCACGCCGCATGGGCGCACGGATGCGAGCCGCGGATCCGCTGGGTCGACTCGGAGCGCCTCGAGCGGGGTGGCGACGACGAGCCGCTCATCGGCCTGGATGGCATCGTCGTGCCGGGCGGCTTCGGCTACCGCGGCATCGAGGGCAAGGTCCAGGCCGCACGGTACGGCCGCGAACGGAAGATCCCGACGCTCGGACTCTGCATGGGCATGCAGTGCATGGTCATCGAGCTCGCGCGCACCGCGCTCGGCTCGGAGGACGCGAACTCGACCGAGTTCGACGCGTTCACCCCGCACCCCGTCATCGACCTGCTGCCGGAGCAGCGCGAGGTCGAGGCGAAGGGCGGCACGATGCGCCTCGGGTCGTACCCGTGCGTCCTCGAAGAAGGCTCCATCGCGCACGGCTGCTACAAGCAGCCGATCGTCCTCGAGCGCCACCGCCACCGGTTCGAGTTCAACAACGCCTACCGCGATCTCCTCGCGAGCCACGGCATGCGCTACAGCGGCCTCTCCCCCGACGGCCGGCTCGTCGAGATCGTCGAGCTGCGCGACCACCGCTTCTACCTCGGGACCCAGTACCACCCGGAGTTCAAGTCGCGGCCGCACCGGCCGCACCCGCTCTTCGCCGGCTTCGTCGACGCGGCCTTCGCGTACGCTCGCGCGAGCGGGCGCGCCGAAGCCACGGCCGTCACATTGCAGGGGAGCGTCACATGAGGCTGTTCCTGGACACCGCCGATTTCGCGGAGATCGAGACCGCTGTCGGCTGGGGCGTCATCTCCGGCGTCACGACGAACCCGACCCTCATCGCGCGCGCCGGAGCGGACCACGAGACGCAGGTGAAGCGCATCTGCGGGCTCGTCGCCGACGTCTCGGCCGAGACCGTGACCGAGCGGAAGGACGACCTCATCGTCGAGGGCCGCCGCCTCGCGTCGTGGCACAAGAACGTCGTCGTGAAGGTCGCGTCGACGCCCGACGGCCTCGCCGCGGGCAAGGTGCTCGCCGGCGAGGGCGTCCGGATCAACGTCACCCTCTGCTTCACCGTGAACCAGGCGCTGCTCGCGGCGGCGATCGGGGCCTACTTCATCAGCCCGTTCGTCGGCCGCATGGACGACATCGGCGAGGACGGGATGCAGGTGGTGCGCGACATCGTCGCGGCGTACCGCCAGCAGGGGATCGGGACGAAGGTGCTCGCCGCGAGCCTGCGCCATCCGCTCCACGTCACGCAGGCGGCGCTCGCCGGCGCGGACATCGGGACGATGCCGTTCAAGGTGCTCGAGGGGATGTACAAGCATCCGCTCACGGACATCGGGATCGAGCGCTTCATGGCGGACTACCGCAAGACGCAGGAGCCGCAGCCGGCGCGGCGGTAGAGCAGCGCTCGGCTATCGCCTCGGCGGTTCGCCTACGACGAGCTCCCGGGGATCGGCGTTCGCCACGCCGCACAGGTCGAGCACGCACAGCATGAGCGCGGTCTCGGGCTCGGTGCGGCCCTGCTTGATCGCGAGATCCGTCGCGTACAACGCCTCGTACGCGCGGACCACGTCGGCGCGTGAGATGCGCGCCGCCTCGCCGCGCCAGCGGCCGATCGCGGCGGCCGACGAGCGGATCGCCCGCGCCATGCGCTCGCCGTCGGCGGACGTCTTCATCGCCGAGGCGAAGAGCAGGATCCGGAACTGCCAGAGCAAGAGGGCGAGGATCTGCTGCGGGACGTTCCCCTCGTCGAGCAGCCGCTCGAGCACCGCGACCGCGCTCCGCTCGTCACGGCGCACGACCGCGCGCGTGAGGTCGAACACCTCGGTCTCGATCGCGCCGGGCACGAGCGCGCGCACGTTCGCGGCCGTGACGGGCTCGCCTTTCGCATAGGTCGCGAGCTTCGCGAGCTCCTGCTCGATGCGGTCGGTGTCGGGACCGACCGCGGATGCGAGCTCGCTGACCGCGGCAGGCTCGAGGCGAACGCCTTTCAGCCCGGCGCGCGCGGCGATCCAGGCCGGGACGCGGTCGGGCCACAGTCGCTCGATCCGCTCGACCGCCCCGCCCGCCGCCACCACGGCGCCGGTGAGGTCGACCTGCGCTGGCGCGTCGGCCTTCGCGCGCGCCCGCCGGCGCGCGGTCGCGATCCTCTCGGCCGTGACGAGGATGAGGGCGCTCTCCGGTGGGAACTCCGCGATGAACGCCGTATCGCTGAGCGCATCCGCGTTGTCGACGATGACGACGCGCCGCTCGTCGGGCGCGTCGAAGAGGCCCTGGGAACGTCCGCTCATCGCGATCGCGTGCGGCGGGTCGATCCGCGCGTCGTGGCGCGTGACGCCGAGCGTCATCCCGAGGCTCGGGCTGGGCTGCTTCTCGATCGCGCTCGGGCCGACCGTGCCGCCGGTCGCGAGCGCCGGGACGAGCTCAGCGAGACGCAGGCGCGCGCGGAACGGGTCCTCCCCCACCAGGAGGAGGACCGGCCTTCGCGGTGTGGACGACGAAGGGGCGGGCATCGAGGTCGAGGACCACGGTGCCATATCGGTCGGTGCGGTACACGGGCAGCGTCCCGAGGGCCGTCAGCGTGCCCGGCGTCGGATGGCCATACCGGTTCATCGCGCCCACGGAGATCACCGCGACGGCGGGCCGCGCCGCGCCGACGAGGGCCGCGGCGTGGACGGTGTCGGCGCCATGGTGCGGTGGGACGTACACCTCGGCGGCGAGCGTATCGGGGCTGAGGAGGACGTCGCCGATCGCATCGTCGGTCGCGTCGCCCATGAACAGGAGCGATCCGGCGCCGGCCGACGCGCGGATGACGAGTGACGGCGGCTCGACGCGGCGCTGTCCCGGGGCGAGCACCTCCAGCGTCACGCGACCGACGCGGATGACCGCACCGGCACGGACCGCGCGCCGGGGGACGCCCGCGCGCGCGAGACGCTCCGCCCACATGCGCGTGAGCGGCACATCGCCCATGCCGGCGGGCTCGATGGCGAGCCCCACGTCGAAGCGGTCGATGACGGCGAGCAGTCCCGTGCCGTGATCCGCGTGCTCATGGGTCAGCGCGATGACGTCGAGGCGCCGCTGCCACGGCGCGAGGACCTCGCCGAGCCGGCGCAGGAGGAGCGTCCCGTCCGGGCCGCCGTCGATGAGCGCGAACCGCCCGTCGCTCTCGAGGAGGAACGCGTCGCCCTGGCCGACGTCGAGCGCGTGGAGACGCGAGCCGGCCGACCGCGGGACCGCCGCGGCGGCGGCGACGCCGACGACGACCGCGGCGGCGGCGATGGTCGCGATCACGGCCGGACCTCCGGCACGCACGCGCGGCACGCGCACGCGCGGCGGCCTCGCGAGGGCCAGACGAGGGATGGACGCGAACGCACGCCGCCCCGCGAACCAGGCGATCGCGAGCGCTGCTGCCGTCGCGGCGCCTGTGAGCGGTCCGGGCGGGACCGCGACCGACGCGAGGGGGACCGCCGCCGTGATCTCCACCACGTGGCGCAGTGCCATCGCGCTCGCGTGTGCCGCCATCGCGAGCGGCACCGCGGCCTCCGGCGCGAGGGCGCCGACCGCCGCGGTCGCGGCACCGAATGCCATGATCGGCGCGAACAGCGGGACCGCGGCCAGGTTGGCGACGGGTGAGACGAGCGAGACCCGCCCGAAGACCGCCGCGACGATCGGGATGGTCGGGGTGGAGGCCGCGATCGTCGCAGCGAGACCACGGGCGATGACCGACGGCAGGAAGGCGAGCCGCGCGGCGGTCGAGGGTTCCCACACGATGAGCCCGGCCGTCGCGGCGACGCTGAGAAGGAAGCCCACATCCTCGAGCGCGCGCGGGTCGGCGAGGAGCATGGCCGCGACCGCGCCGCCGAGCGCGTTCGTCGCGGCGCCGCGACGGCCCAGCGCGAGGGCGAGCGACGCGACGCCGGCCATGAGCGCGGCACGGACGACGCTCGGCTGCGGGCCGACGAGCACCGCGTAGCCGGCGATCGCGAGGACGCTCGTGGCCGCGACACCGATCGGCCGTACCCGCCCACGCAGGACGACGCCGACCGCGGCGGCGACGAGCGTCATGTTCGAGCCCGAGACCGCGAGCAGGTGCGCCGTGCCGGTCGCCGCGAACGCGTCGCGGAGGTCGCGCGCGATGCCCGCGCGCTCGCCGAGGACGATCCCGAGGACGAGCGCGCTCTCGGGCTCCGGCACGAGCATGCGGAGCGGTCCGGCGAGCGCGTCGCGGAGCGCGAGCATCCGCGGATCGACCGTGAGCGCCGGCGGGATGACGAACGTCCGCACGACGCTCCCGCCTGCCGCGAGCGCGACCGCCGACCAGAGCACGCGCCGCGGGCGGTCGGCGCTCGCGACGGCCAGGAGCGCCGAGGCGACGGCGAGCGGGAGCGCGAGCGCGGCGGCGGCGAGCGGATGGACGAGGGATGCGAGCGCGGACGCCGCGGCGACCGCGGCCGCGGCGATGAGCGGCATGCCGAGGAGCGCCCTCAACGCGTCGTGACGAGGTCCTTGATGTCGGCGAACACCTTCGGTGTGACGAGGCCACGCGTCTGCAGCTCCTCGACACGCGCGAACGGTCTCGCTTCGCGCGAGCGGACGATCTTCGCCGCGATGCTGGGACCGACGCCGGGCAACGCGTCGAGCTCGGACTCCGTCGCGCGGTTGATGTCGACCTTCGTTTCGGCGGGCGTGCCGAGGCTCCCCGCCGGGACCTGCTCGCCGGGCCGCGGGACGTAGATCCGCATCCCGTCGCGCAGGAGCGCGGCCTTGTTCACGGCGAAGAGGTCGGCGTCGCCGGTCATCCCGCCCGCGGCGAGGAGCGCATCGAGCACGCGCGAGCCCGCGGGCAGACGGACCACGCCCGGCCGCGCGACGGCGCCGACGACGTCGACGACGACGATCGACGGCGTCGTGGCGGTCGGGGTCGGATCGGGCATCTCGACGACCGGCGGCGGATCCGACGGGCGCGTGACGAGCGCCATGCCGCCGCCGAGGACGGCGAGCAGCGGCAACGCCAGCAGGAGCGGTCGCGGCACGCCGGATGGATCGGCAGCGCCGTGCATACCCGGGGGTGGAAGGGGGCGAAGCCCCCTGCGAAGAGCTAGTTCTGGCGGGAGGGCGTCTGGTCGATCTTCGAGATGGCGACGGGGAGGCTGCCGACGGTCGAGCCGTCGACCTCGAGGTCGAAGCGGTGCGTGCCGTACGAGGTGAAGCCGAGGTTGTTGAGCTCGACGATCACGTTCACGTCCTGACCCGGCACCGCATGGACGGCGATGCGCGGCGCCTCGGCCATCGCGGCGCCGCCGTCGGGCTTCACGAGCCGCACGACGACGCTGTGCTGCCCCGGATCGAGCCCGAGGACCGCGACCAGGTACATGCGCGGATGCTGCGCGGGCAGCTGGCTCACGCTGATGTTGCGGAAGATGCCGACCATGCTCAGCTTCCCGTCCTGACCGACGAGCGCGTGGTCGCACAGCGCCGCGATGCGTACCTCGGGTTGCGTCACTTCGTGAGGACGATGTTCACCAGACGGCCGGGGACGACGACGATCTTCGCGACCGACCGTCCGTCGATCGCCTTCCGCACCTTCTCGCTCGCCAGCGCGGCCGCCTTCGCGTCGTCCTCGCTCAGCCCGGCCGCGACGGTCAGCCGGTCGCGGACCCGCCCGTCGACCTGGATGACCAGCGTGACCTCGTCGGCCTTCGCCAGCTCGGCGTCGTACGCCGGCCACGGCTGCTGGTGGATCGAATACGCGCCGCCGCGCCGCGACCACAGCTCCTCCGCGATGAACGGCGCGAACGGGGCCAGCAGCAGCAGCAGCGTGCGGATGCCCTCGTCGCGCGTCGGCCCGGTCGCGCGGCCCAGCGCGTTGCTCAGCTTCATCAGCGCGGCGACCGCGGTGTTGAAGCGGTACGCCTCCAGGTCCTCCCCCACCTTCCGGATCGTGCGGTGGATCTCGCGTTCCAGATCGTGATCGGGCGCGCCCGGCACCGGCTTCGCCAGCGCCAGCCGCCACACGCCGTGCAGGAACCGCGACGTCCCGTCGATGCCGGCGGCGTCCCAATCGGACCCCTGCGTCCACGGCCCCAAGAACATGACGAACATCCGCAGCGCGTCGGCGCCGTAGCGCGCGACGTACGCGTCGGGGGACTGCACGTTGCCGCGCGACTTCGACATCTTGCGGCCGCCGAAGATGATCGTTCCCTGGTTCTGCAGGCGGACCGCCGGCTCGCCGAACCACAGCTCGCCGATGTCGCGCAGCGCCTTGCAGACGAAACGCATGTACAGCAGGTGCAGGATCGCGTGCTCGATGCCGCCGGTGTACTGGTCCACGGGCAGCCACTTGTGGCCCGCGTCCGTGTCCATGAACGCGGTCGCGATCTTCGGGTCCAGGTATCGGTACATGTACCAGGACGAGTCGACGAACGTGTCCATCGTGTCGGTCTCGCGCCGCGCGGGTCCGTCGCACGTCGGGCACGTCGCCCGCGTGAACGCGTCGACCTTCTCCAGCGGGTTCCCGCCCGTGCCCGTGAACTCGGTGTCACGCGGCAGGACCACGGGCAGCTGCTCGCACGGCACGGGCTGCATCCCGCACCGGTCGCAGTACACGACGGGGATCGGCGTCCCCCAATAGCGCTGGCGCGAGATCAACCAGTCGCGCAGGCGGTACGTGACCGCCGGACCACCGATGCCGCGTCGCGCGGCGTCCTCGGCGATCCTCTTCTTCCCATCTTCGCTGCGCGTCCCCGTATACGGGCCGCTGCGCACCATGACGCCCTCGCCCGCGTGGCAGCGCGGCAGGACACCCGCGCTCGCGTCGTGCTCCAGGCCGTCGGGCGAGATGACCTCGCGGATCTCCAGGCCGTACTTCTTGGCGAACGCGAAGTCGCGGTCGTCGTGCGCCGGGACGGCCATGATCCCGCCGGTGCCGTACGTCACCACCACGTAGTCGGCGATCCAGATCGGGATGCGCTCGCCCGTGAACACGTTGCGCGCGTACGCGCCCGTGAACACGCCCGTCTTCTCGGTGCCCTCCGCGGTCCGCTCGATCTCCGGCGCGTTCCGCGCGCGCTCGACGTACGCGTCGACCTCCTTCTTCCGGTCCGGCGTCGTGATCTTCGCGACCAGCACGTGCTCCGGCGCCAGGACCATGAACGTGGCGCCGAAGACCGTGTCGGGGCGGGTCGTGAAGAAACGGATCTCGTCGCCCGGGTGACCCTCCACCCGGAACGCCAGCTCCGCGCCTTCGGAGCGGCCGATCCAGTTCGTCTGCATGACGCGCACACGCTCCGGCCAGTCGATGCCGTCGAAGCGCAGCAGCTCGTCCGCGTACTTCGTGATGCGCAGGAACCACTGCTCCAGCTCGCGCTTCACGACCGGCGTCTCGCACCGCTCGCACCGGCCCGCGATGACCTGCTCGTTCGCCAGGACCGTCAGGTCCTTCGGGCACCAGTTCACCGGGGCCTTCGCGCGGTAGGCCAGGCCCTGCTCCAGGAACTGCAGGAACATCCACTGGTTCCACCGATAGAACTCCGGGTAGCAGGTCACGACCTCGCGCCGCCAGTCGATCACCGCACCCATCGCGCGGAACTGACCGCGCATGTGCGCCATCGTCCGCTCGGTGAAGTCGGCCGGATGGATCCCGTGCTTGATCGCCGCGTTCTCGGCCGGCAGGCCGAACGCGTCGAAGCCCATCGGGAACAGGACGTTGCGCCCGCGCATCCGCAGGTAGCGCGCCGCGCAGTCGGCCGGCGCGAACGCGTACCAGTGGCCGACGTGCACCTGGCCCGACGGGTACGGGAACATCGTCAGGAAGTAGAAGTTGTCCTTCCCGGGGACCTCGTCCGCCGTCTCGTGAAGGCGCGTGCGCTCCCACGCGGCGGCCCACCTGGCCTCCACGCCCGCCGGTACGTACTTCTCGATCTTCTCTTGCGCCATGCCCGTGACCGCCATGACCGGCCTCCTCGTCGCGGGGAACAAAAAACCCCTCGTCCTCCTATCTGGGGACGAAGGGCGCGCTGTCGCGCTCAGGGGCCCCTACCCCTGCCTCCGCGGTACCACCCCGGTTGAGAGCGGTGCATGTTCGGTGGACCTGGCGGGATTCGAACCCGCGACCCCCACACTGCCAGTGTGATGCGCTCCCACTGCGCCACAGGCCCAGAGACGCTCTCCGACTCGAGCACGTGATAACGGACGTGACCCCGGCGAGCGCTAGCTCTCGCTTCACGCTCGCGGCTCCCGAGCGAGTTCCGCCTACCCCTCGCACCAGCTCTCACCGACCGCTGGCTCTCTGAGCGCCGGGAACGGCGTACTGCTCTCGTTCGCAGCCGCTGCGGTGAGAAGTATAGGTTTCGACGCTCGCTCGATCCCCCTCACGGCGCGCGAGGCGGCCGCCGCGAGCCGTCGACGGGCTGGATCCTTCTTGGCGTGGCCGAGCCGTGGTCCCGCTCGATCTCGGCCCGCCATCGGATCCAGCACGGCGATGGCGAGCAGGCGGCCTGGCCGAGCGCGCCGTGAGCGGCACGAGGACGGATCCAAGGAGGAGGCACAAGCGACGGCGAGGAAGGCGAGCGGGAACGTCCCGAGTGACGTTGCGTGACGGGGCGAGCCACTCGCCGGAGCGCAGGGCCGACGACGCGGGATCCGGCCGAGCGCTGCTCGGGTCAGGCGACCGCCTTCTGCTCCCGTCGCATCGAGATGGCCTGGAGCGCGCCGAGCGCGAAGCAGATCGAGATGAGCGAGCTCCCGCCCTGGGAGATGAACGGGAGCGGGATCCCCGTCACCGGCATGAGCGAGATCGCCATGCCCACGTTCACGACGATCTGGAACCCGAGCATCGCCGCGACGCCCCCGGCGAGGTACGAGCCGAATGCGTCGCGCGAGCGGTAGGCGATCCGCAGCGCCGAGAGCAGGAGCGCGACGTACAGCGCGAAGAGGGTCGCCGCGCCGACGAACCCGAGGTCCTCCGCGAGCCCGGCGAAGACGAAGTCCGACTCCGAGATCGGCAGGTAGCCGAGCGGCGACTGCGTGCCGGCCGTGAGGCCTTTGCCGGTGAGGGACCCGGACCCGACCGCGATGAGCGACTGGATGATGTTCCAGCCGGCACCCTGCGGGTCGCTGTACGGGTCGAGGAACACGGTGAGGCGCGCGCGCTGGTAGTCCTTCAGGACCCCCCACACGACCGGCATGACCGCGGCCGCGCCCGCGAGGATCGCGGTGAGCTGCCAGAGCCGGGCCCCCGCGACGAACGCCATCCCGACGAACATCCCGAGGAACACGAGGCTCGTCCCGAGGTCCGGCTGCTTGAACACGAGGCCGACCGGCACCGCGAGGATGGCAAGGCCGCCGATCAGCGTGAGCGGTGAGCGCGCGTCCCGGTCGGCGAACCACTTCGCGAGGACGATGACCATGAACACCTTCGCGAACTCGCCCGGCTGGAACTTGAAGCCGGCGACCGTGTACCAGCGGGTCGCCCCGAGCGTGGACTGGCCGCCGAAGAGCACGGCGACGAGCAGCGCCAGCGTCAACAGGTAGAACACGGGCGCGAACGTCCCGAGCCACGCGTAGTCGACGAGCGCGACGATCGCCATCGCCGATACGCCGATCACCGCGTAGAGGACGCCGCGGAGCATCTGCTGGCCGACGTCGCCGCTGAACGTGCGGTCCTCGATCGTGATCGAGTAGCCCATGACGAGCCCGTAGCCGATGAGCAGCACCGTCGCGATGAGAAGGATCCAGTCGAAATCGAGCAGCCGGCGCGCGGTCGGACGGTCGTGCAGCGGCGACGCCGCCTGCTGGAGCGCGATCGGCCGGACGCTCACGTCGGCTCCGCGTGCTGTCTCACGGCACGCCCACCTTCCCGTCACCGCCCCTGTAGGCCTCGAGGATCCGCTGCGTGAGGGCGACCGCGGGGTTGAAGCACACGTCGCACACCGAGCGGCTCGAATCGAACGTGAACAGGACCATCGCGATCTCCGCGGTCGGGTCGGCGTTGTCCTCCTTCGGCAGGAAGCTGACGAACCAGTTGTGGAATCCGAGCCGCTGACGCCCGGCGGCATCAACGCCTTGTGACTCGCCGAACTCGGCCGTGCCCGTCTTGCCCGCGATCGGCAGCTTCGCGTTCGGCATGTATGCGTGCCCGACGGTGACCACGCGCCGGGCGGCCTCCCGGATGAGGCGCAGGTCCTCCTGCCGCATGTCGAGCTTGCGCGCGACCTGCGGCGCCGGCGCCGCGACGACGGTGCCGTCCGTGCCGCGGACCTCCTTGAGGACGTGGGGCCTGTAGACGGTCCCGCCGTTCGCCACCGACGCGTACGCGTTCAGCAGCTGCAGCGGCGTGACGGCGACGAAGCCTTGGCCGATCGACGCGTGGTACGTGTTGCCCAGCGTCCATGGCTCGTCGAACGTCGTGAGCTTCCACGTCGGATCCGGCATGATCCCGCTCGCCTCTCCCGGCAGGTCGATCCCCGTGGGCGTGCCGAAGCCGAGCATCCGCCCGTACTTCGCGAGCGCTTCCGGACCGGCTCCCCGCTGGCCCGAGTACGGGTTCCCGCCCCCCAGCGTGTAGAAGTAGATGTCGCTCGAATGGGCGAAGCCGTTCACGAAGTCGAGCGCGCCGTGCACGCGCCAGTCGTAGAACTTCCATCCGTCGACGACCAGCACGTTGGTGTTCACGTTCACGACCGTGTTCCGCGTCGCGACGCCGGTGCTGAGCGCGCTCAGCCCCGTGACCATCTTGAACGTCGAGCCCGGCGGGTAGATGTCGCCGATCGCCTTGTTGACCAGCGGATGCCGGTCGTCGCTGTTCCACGCTCTCATCTGTGCGTTCGACACGCCCTGGATGAACGCGTTGTTGTCATACGCGGGGATCGACACCATCGCGAGGATCTCGCCGTTCTGCGGGTTCATCGCGATGCCGACCGCCTGCGTGAACCTGTCCTCCCGCACGCCCCTCTCGAGCTCGTCGCTGATGAGCTTCTGCAGACGGTCATCGATCGTGAGCACGAGGTCGTTCCCCGGCTTCGGCGGCACCAGCGCGAGCGTCCGCAGCTCGCGCAGCGACGCGTCGCGCTCGATCTCGCGCCAGCCGAGCGTTCCGCGCAGGTAGCGCTCGTACTGCCACTCGAGCCCGGTCTTCCCGATCGTGTCGCGCAACAGATACCCGGCATCCTTCCGCTCACTGAACTCCTCCTCGTCGATCGGACCGACGTAGCCGAGGAGCGGCGCGTACAGCGGGCCGTCGACGTAGGAACGCATCGCCTCGCCGCTGACCCGCACGCCGGGATACATCTCCGCGCGCTCGACCAGCAACAGCGCCACGTCGCGCGGCACCGGTCGCGCGCTCACCTTCACCGGCTCGTACGGGTTGCGCACCCGCTGATCGCCGATCGCCTTCAGGATCTCCTCCGCGCCGCGCTCGACGAGCGGCGCGAGGCGCGACGCGAGCTCCGCCTCACGCGCGCGCGGAACATCGACCGGCAGCACGTTCACCGCGAACCCCGGATCGTTCCGCGCGAGCAGGCGGCCCGTGCGGTCGTAGACGACGCCGCGCGACGCGAGCACCGGCAGGCGCACCACGCGGTTCTGCTCGGCGAGCTCGCGGTAGTGCGCGCCCTGCACGACCTGCAGGTCCCACAACCGGACGCCGAGCACGACGAACACGCCCACCATCGCCAGCGCGAGCGCGGCGAGGCGGCGGGGATGGACGAAGACGCGGACGTCGCGGCCGCTCACGAGAAGGGCGACTCCTTCTCCGTGAGTCTGCGACCCAGACGCGCGAGCGGGTAGATGGCGAGCGCGAGCGCGCCGGTGTAGATACCGACGCCGACGGTCTGCGAGAAGGCGATGGGCGGCGGCGCGAGGGGATGACCGAGGGACGCGAGGATCCCGAGATACAGCGCCTGCGCCAGGGCCGCGGCCATGCCGACGAGGAGCGCTCCGGTGATCACGGGGATCGGCTGCGCCGCCGGCCGCTCCCCCAGCCCGGCGATGAGCACGCCGGGCAGCACCGCGACAGTGAACGCGCCGAGCGGCCCCGCGGAGAGCACGTCCATGGCGAGGCCGCCCACGAACGCCCACCACAGCGCCTCACCGGCGCCGGCAGCGACCGCCCAGGACCCCGCGACGAGGACTGGCAAGTTCGGGAACGCCCCTCCGATAGTGATGATCTGAGAGACCGCACCCTGGAGCAGCGCCGCACCGATCGGGACGATCAGCGCGAGCGCGATCCGCATGCGGCCTCCGTCCGGAACGGGCGAGTCGCCCGACTGGTACGCGGCACCGGCGGCAGCATATGCCCGCCGATCGGCCGCCCGGCCGGCCGTGGCGTCGGGTGTGATACCAGGAACAGTATCTGAGGGGCCTGCCGCCCGCCCTGCGTGATACCAGGATCGATAGCGCAGACCTCGCGTGGGTCTCGTCGTCCTGGCGCTGGGCGGAGCGCGATCGGACCACCTGATGGCTATACTTGGCGGCACGTTCTCCCCGCACGCTCTCATTCAGTTCGGCGACCCCGGCGATGCTCCCCCCACCCCCGAGCGCAGTCCGATGGCACGTGGCATGAGGCGCGCGCGTCATCGGGTCGCAGGCCGGATCCGATGACCGCGACCATCGCCGTGACGAATCAGAAAGGGGGCACCGCCAAGACGACCACCGCTGTAAGCGTTGGCTCTGCTCTTGCCGCGCGGGGAGCTCGCGTGCTTCTGGTCGACGATGATCCGCAGGCGAACGCGACGAGCGCGCTCGGCTTCGGGAAGGATCGCTCACCCGCCCTCCACGGAGTGCTGCTCCGCGACGAACCTGCAGAGTCGGCGATCGCCGCCACGGCGGTCCCAGGCCTCAGCATTCTGCCGTCGTCCGCGGACATGGCGTCCGCCGAGGTCGAGCTCGTTCCGCTCATGGCGCGTGAGTTCAGGTTACGCGCATCTTTACAGCCGCTGGCGGGGCGCTACGACGTCGTCCTCGTCGACTGCCCGCCTTCGCTCGGGCTCCTCACGATCAACGCCCTTGTCGCGGCGACACATGCCGTCGTGCCGGTCCAATGCGAGTACCTCGCGCTCGAGGGGCTGGCCCAGCTCCTTGACACCATCGACGCCGTGCGTGCGCGTCTGAATCCCTCGCTCGCGATCCTCGCGATCCTGCTGACGATGGAGGACCGGCGCAATCGCCTCTCGCTCCAGGTCGCCGACGAGGTGACGCGTCACTTCCCGGATCTCGTCGCCCGGACGCGCATCCCACGGTCAGTGCGCCTCGCGGAGGCACCCAGTCATGGCAAGCCGATCGACCTCTATGACCCATCATCCCGAGCGACCGCGGCGTACTCCCAATTCGCGCGTGAGATCGAGCAGCGCCTCGCGAAGATCATGGCGCCGGCGGTCGCCTCGTGAGGACCGGGCTCGGCCGCGGCCTCGACGTACTGCTCGGTGAGCGTTCCGCGGCCGGCGCCGCCCAGGCTCCGAGCGGGATCGCGGAGATCCCGCTCGAAAAGGTCACGCCGAATCCGCAGCAGCCCCGACAGGCGTTCCCGACGGAGGAGCTCCAGCAGCTCGCCGCCTCGATCAAGCGTCATGGCCTCCTGCAACCGATCGTGGTATCGCGGAGCGGCGACGGGTATCAGCTCGTCGCCGGACATCGCCGCGTCCTGGCATCGCGCCTTGCGGGCAGGACATCGATCCCCGCCGTGGTCCGTGACGACGTGACGGATCGTCTCGAGATGGCGCTGGTCGAGAATCTGCAACGCGCGGATCTGAACTCGCTGGAGGAGGCGCGCGCTTACCGGATGCTGCTCGAGACCTACGGTCTCACACAGCAGCAGCTCGGCGAGCGGGTCGGGAAGGACCAATCCACCATCGCGCATACGCTGCGCGTGCTCGAGGCGCCCCAGCTCCTGCAGGACGCGCTCGTGGATGGGAAGATCACCGATGGGCACCTGCGTGCTCTGCTGTCGGTCGGCGCGAGCGACACACCGAACGCGCTCGCGGAGTTGATCAAGAACGACCTCTCGGTGCGGGAGACCGAGGAGCTCGCGCGGAGGTTGACCCGTCGGAGGAAGCCGAACGGGCGCAGCGCGCGGAGCGTGGATCCCGACACGAAGGCCCGCACCGCCGACCTGCGCGCCGCGCTCGGCACGAAGGTCGAGATCCAGCGTGGCCGGAAGGGCGGCCGCATCACGATCGCGTTCTACTCGAACGACGACTTCGAACGGCTCTACGAGCTGCTCACCGGCGCGACGAAGTAGGGAGCATGGCGACCAAGACAACGAACGGACGGGACATGGTGAAGAAGGACGACGGGCGCGACGGCGGCGATGGCAAGCGACCTTCCTACGGCGCGGACGACATCCAGGTCCTTGAGGGCCTCGACGCGGTCCGCCGGCGCCCCGGCATGTACATCGGCACCACCGACCTTCGTGGCCTCCATCACCTCGTGAAGGAGGTCCTCGACAACTCGATCGACGAGGCGATGAACGGGGTCTGCGACCGGATCGACGTGATCATCCACAAGGACGACCGCATCACGGTGAAGGACAACGGGCGAGGCATCCCGGTCGAGAAGCAGAGGCAGACCGGGAAGAGCGCGCTCGAGGTCGTCCACACGATGCTGCACGCCGGCGGCAAGTTCGGCGGGGCCGGGTACAAGGTCTCCGGCGGGCTCCACGGCGTCGGCGTGTCGGTTGTGAACGCGCTCTCCACGCACCTGCGGGTCGAGGTGCACCGCGACGGCAAGGTGTTCACGCAGGAGTACGAGCGCGGGAAGCCGCTCGGGCCCGTCCGCGCCGCATCCAAGAATGGGTTCGAGCCACCCGTCCTCAGTTGGAAGCCGCGCGACCCCCTCACCGGCACGATCACGACGTTCGCGGCTGACCCGCAGGTCTTCCCGGTGATCCAGTGGGACGCGGCGATCGTCTCGCAGTGGCTGCGTGAGACGGCGTACCTCAACAAGGGCCTGTGGCTCTCGCTCCAGGACGAGCGGAACGGGAGCGACGAGAGCTACTACTTCGACGGCGGGATCGTCTCGTTCGTGCGGCATCTCAACAAGCAGCACGAGGCGCTGCACAAGCCCGTGTACGTCGAGAAGCGGTTCGAGAACGACACGGTCGCGGAGATCGCGATCCAGTACAACGACAGCTTCGCGGAGCGCGTGTACACGTTCGCGAACAACATCAACACGATGGACGGCGGAGCCCACCTCACGGGCTTCCGCACGGCGCTCACGCGAACGCTGAACTTCCACGCGCGCAAGATCGGGCTCCTCCGCGAGGCCGACCCGAACCTCACGAGCGACGACGTGCGAGAGGGCCTGACCGCGGTCATCAGCGTGAAGATCAAGGAGCCGCAGTTCGAAGGACAGACGAAGACGCGGCTCGGGAACGCCGAAGTGCAGGGCCAGGTCGCGCAGGCGGTGAACGACGCCCTCGGGCAATACCTCGAGGAGAACCCACCGGACGCGCGCCGGATCATCGAAAAGTGCCTCACCGCGTTCCGCGCGCGCGAGGCGGCGCGGAAGGCGCGCGACCTCGTGCTGCGGAAGGGCGCGCTCGACGGCTTCTCGCTGCCGGGCAAGCTCGCGGACTGCCAGGAGCGCGACCCCGAGCGCGCGGAGCTGTTCATCGTCGAGGGTGACTCCGCCGGCGGCTCCGCGAAGCAGGGGCGTGACCGCCGGTTCCAGGCCGTGCTGCCCCTCCGCGGCAAGATCCTCAACGTCGAGAAGTCACGCGCCGACAAGATGCTCGGCAACGAGTACATCCGCGCGATCATCACCGCGCTCGGGACCGGCATCGGCGAGTACTTCGACGCGAAGAGGCTGCGCTACGGGCGCACGATCCTCCTCGCCGACGCCGACGTCGACGGCTCGCACATCCGCACCCTCCTGCTGACGCTCCTCTACCGGCACTTCCGTCCGCTCATCGAGGACGGGCGCATCTACATCGGCCTGCCGCCGCTCTACAAGGTCCAGCTCGGCAAGGAGGTCCGGTGGGTGTACTCCGACGCCGAGCGCGATCGCGCGGTGAAGGAGCTGAAGGGGCTCGCGAAGCAGAAGCGCGAGGCGCGGGCCGTCAAAGCGCCTGCGGCCAAGGCCGCGGTGGCCGCGCCCGAGGAGGGGACCGATGACGGCAAGGGCGGCCGCGAGCCGTCGATCGCGCGCTACAAGGGTCTCGGCGAGATGAACGCCGAGCAGCTCTGGGGCACGACGCTGAACCCGGAGACCCGGACGCTGAAGCTCGTGATGCTGCAGGACGCGGAGCAGGCCGACCTCGTGTTCGACGAGCTCATGGGCACCGAGGTCGAGGGCCGTAAGAAGTGGATCATGGCGAACGCGAAGAAGGCGAGCCTCGACATTTGAGTCCGACCGTCGGTCGGGCAAAGCCCTCCCTCCGGCCCGGGTGCTCGACCTCGTCGACGCCTCGGCCTGCGCGCCCGGGGGACGGTTGAGCGTGGCGAGGCTCTCGGCATTGGGGGTCGACTTCCAGCACTGGTGCTTCGCCTGCGGGCGTCTCAACCCGGCCGGTATGCACCTCGACGTCGACGTCACGCGGAGCGGTGCCGAGACGCGCTACGTCGGGCAGCAGCAGCACCAGGGGTACGACGGGACGCTGCACGGCGGCGTCGTCGCGGCGCTCCTCGACGAGACGATGGGGTGGGCGATCTTCCACCAGGGCATCTGGGGCGTCACCGCGAAGCTCGACGTGAAGTATCGCCGGCCTGTCCCGGTGGGGGAGGAGCTGCGCGTCACGGCGGAGGTCGTGCGCGACCGCGGCCGGGGGATCGAGCTGCACGGCACGGTCGCGCGCGCGTCGGACGGCGAGGTGCTGGCCGAGGCCGACGGGCTGTTCCTCCGGATGCCGGAGGAGCGCAAGGCGCAGCTCGAGCGGCGCTACTCGTCCGCCAGGGACGCGTTCGAGAAGGTGCGCGCCGCGGTGGCGGCAGAAGAACGTGCGAGCGAGGATCCGGCTTTGCCGGTCCGAAGCGAGCTCCGCAAGAGCGGAGCGGCTAGCCGCGAGCGAGCCGGAGGCGAGCCGACGGCTATTGGGCGTGAAGAGGGAGCACGCAGTTGATCGACAAGGGTGGGAACGAGCGGATCATCGGGATCGATCTCCAGGCGGAGATGCGGCAGGCCTACCTCGACTACTCGATGAGCGTCATCGTCGCGCGAGCGCTCCCCGACGTGCGCGACGGCCTGAAGCCGGTCCAGCGGCGGATCCTCTACTCGATGGACCAGCTCGGTCTCCGGCCGGACCGTCCGTTCCAGAAGTCCGCGCGGGTGACGGGCGACACCATGGGCAAGTACCACCCCCACGGTGAGGTCCCGATCTACGACGCGCTCGTGCGCATGGCCCAGGACTTCTCCGTCCGCTATCCGCTCATCACCGGCCAGGGGAACTTCGGCTGCTTCAGCGGCGAGACGAAGGTCGAGCTGACGAACGGCGATCAGAAGACGTTCATCGAGCTCATCGACATGGTCCGCCACGGGCTGCGCGGCGACGTCTTCACGATCGACCAGCACCGCAATGTCCGCCTGAAGCCCGTCCGCGCGCCGCGCCTCGTGCGCCGCAACGACGCGGTCGTCAACGTTTCGCTCTCGAACGGAAGCGTGGTCACGTGCACGCCGGACCACCGGTTCATGCTGCGCGACGGCACGTACCGCGAGGCGCAGTCGCTGCGTCCGAAGGACCAGCTCATGCCGTTCTCGCGGACGGCCATCCCCGAGCGGCTCCACCGCACCGGCGCGTTCCCGATCCCGGCGAGTTTGCAGGTGCGCGTCGACAAGGTCGAGCCCGCGGAGCGCGCCGACGTCTACGACCTCACCGTCGACATCACGCAGAACTTCGCCCTCTCGGCCGGCGTCTTCGTCCACAACTCGATCGACGACGATCCGCCCGCGGCACAGCGCTACACGGAGTGCCGGCTCGCGCCGGTCGCGGTCGAGCTGCTCGCCGACCTCGAGAAGGAGACGGTCGACTGGCGCCCGAACTACGACGGCAAGGAACGCGAGCCGGCGTACCTGCCGGCGCGGCTGCCGAACCTCATCGTGAACGGGTCGTCCGGCATCGCCGTCGGCATGGCGACGAACATCCCGTCGCACTGCCTGGGCGAGGTCGTCGAGGCGACGAAGCGCCTCATCGACGACCCCGAGCTCACGATCGACGACCTCTGCGAGACCATCCTCGGCCCCGACTTCCCGGGCGGCGGGCTCGTCTACCGCTTCGAGGAGCAGCGCAACATCGAGACGGGCAAGACCGAGAAGGTCGACGCCATCCGCCGCGCGTACGCCACCGGCCGCGGCCGCGTCCTCATGCGGGCGCGCGCGCACCTGGAGGAGATCCGCGGCGGCCGGACGGCGATCATCGTCACCGAGCTGCCGTACGCGGTGAACAAGGCGGCGCTCATCGAGAAGATCGCCGAGCTCGTGCAGTCGAAGCGCATCGCCGGCATCTCCGACCTGCGCGACGAGAGCGACCGCGAGGGCATGCGGATCCACATCGAGGTGAAGCGCGACGACGATCCCCAGCGGGTCCTCAACGCGCTCTACAAGCACACCGCGATGCAGTCGGCGTTCAACTTCAACATGCTCGCGATCGTCGACGGGCAGCCGCGGACGCTGTCGCTGAAGGACCTCCTCCAGCACCACATCGACCACCGCCGCAACGTGATCCGCCGTCGCACCGAGTTCGACCTCGGCAAGGCGAAGGAGCGCGCCCACATCCTCGAGGGCTTCAAGATCGCCCTCGATGACATCGACGCCGTCATCAAGACGATCCGCGCGAGCAAGACCCCCGAGACGGCGTTCGAGAACCTGCGCACGAAGTTCAAGCTGTCCGAGCTGCAGGCGCGCGCGATCCTCGACATGCAGCTCCGCCGCCTCACCGGCCTCGAGCGGTCGAAGATCGAGGAGGAGTACGAGGCGACCATCAAGCTCATCGCCGAGCTCGAGTCCATTCTCGCGAGCCCGCGGAAGGTGCTCGGGCTCATCAAGCAGGACCTCGACGACCTCGCGAAGACGTACGGGGACGAGCGCCGCACGAAGATCGTCGACGACACCGTGCGCGAGCTGTCCGACGAGGACCTCGTCGCCGAGGAGGACGTCGTCATCACGGTGTCGAGCCGGAACTACGTGAAGCGCATCCCGCTCTCGACGTACCGAGCGCAGCACCGCGGCGGGCGCGGCGTCATCGGCATGCAGACCCGCGAGGAGGACGATGTCGACCACCTGCTCGTCGCGAGCACGCACGACCGGCTCCTCGTCTTCACCGACCGCGGCCGCGTGTTCGCGCTGAAGGCGCACGAGCTGCCGGACGCGAGCCGCACGGCGAAGGGCACGCCGATCCAGAACATCCTCGAGGCGATGCAGGGCGGCGAGCGCGTCTCCGCGCTCGTCGCGCTCCGCGACGCCACGACCGCGGAGCACCTCGTCATGGCGACGCGCAAGGGGTTCGTGAAGAAGACGCCGCTCGCCGAGTACGCGAACGTCCGGCGCGCCGGGCTCATCGCGATCGCGCTCCGCAAGGGCGACGTGCTCGCCTGGGTGGCGCCGTGCACGAACAAGGACGCGATCCTCCTCGCGACGAAGAAGGGGAAGGGCATCGCGTTCAAGGCGACCGACGCCCGACCGATGGGCCGTCCGACCCAGGGCGTCACCGGCATCCGGCTGCGCAAGGGCGACGAGGTCATCGGTATGGGCATCGTGCGGCCGCGGACGCAGGTGCTGTCGGTCACCGAGCGTGGCTTCGGCAAGCGCACGGACGTCGAGGAGTTCCCGACCCAGGGCCGCGGCGGCCAGGGGGTCATCCTCGCCGCGATCACCGCGAAGACAGGCGACGTCGCGGCGACCGAGATGGTCGACGAGGCGACGCAGGAGATCCTGCTCATCACGACCACGGGGGTCGTCATCCGGACGGGGCTCGACCAGATCCGGCCGCTCTCGCGGGCCACCCAGGGTGTCAAAGTGATGGCTACGGGCGACGCGTCCATCGCCTCGATCGCCACGTTCGGGGGCACGCGGGCCTCGCAGACGGAGCTCAAGCTGAGGGGCTAGGCGCCTTCGTCCGCGAAGCGAACACCCGCCGGCCGTAGCAGCCGCGCTCGGTCGGCGTTGTCCCGGACAGGCCGCCGCTGGTACGGTGCGCCTGGCCGAGCCGACGGCTCATGGGCAGGGAAGGTCTTGATCACGCTCGAGGACGTCAGCAAGCGCTACCCCAACGGCACGTACGCGCTCCGGGATATCGACCTCCATATCGACGCGGGCGAGTTCGTCTTCCTCGTCGGCGCGTCCGGCGCCGGCAAGTCGACCCTCGACCGGCTGCTCATCCGCGAGGAGCTGCCGACGACCGGCCGGGTCGTCGTGGACGGCGAGGACGTCGCGCGCCTCTCGCGTGGGAAGGTGCCGCTGCTGCGCCGCAAGGTCGGCGTCGTCTTCCAGGACTTCAAGCTCCTCCCCACGAAGACGGTCTACGAGAACGTCGCGTTCGCGCTCATCGTCACTGGCCACGGCGGGCGGGTCGTTCGCGAGGAGACGGACCACGCCCTGTCGCTCGTCGGCCTCCTCGCGCGTCGCCATCACTTCCCGCGCGAGCTCTCCGGCGGCGAGCAGCAGCGCACCGCGATCGCGCGCGCGCTCGTCATGCGCCCCAAGGTGCTCGTCGCCGACGAGCCGACCGGGAACCTCGACCCGGTCACGACGTGGGAGATCATCAAGCTCCTCGTGCGCGTGAACGAGCTCGGCACGACCGTCCTCGTCGCGACGCACAACGCCGAGATCGTGAACGCGCTCCGCCGCCGCGTCGTGCACCTCGACCACGGCCGCGTCATCCGCGACGAGCGCGAAGGGCTCTACGCCGCATGACGCGTGTCGCGTACGTGCTCGCGGCCGCGTGGCACGGCTTTTCGCGCAATCCGTTCATGAGCGGCGCGTCGACGCTGACCGTCGCGCTCATGCTCGTCCTCCTCGCGTTCTTCGTCGTGACGGACCGTGGCCTGCAGTCGGCCGCCGCGCTGCTCGAGTCGAAGGTCGAGCTCACGGCGTACCTCGCGGACGACGCCAAGGTCTCGAAGATCCTCGACCTGAAAGCGAGGATCGAGCGCGACCCCGCGGTCGCGCGCGTCGATTACGTGAGCAAGGAGGATGCGCTCGAGCGCTTGAAGAAGCTGAGCGCGTCCCGCGCGGACCTCGGGCCGATCGAGGACATCGGCGTGAACCCGCTCCCGGCCTCGCTCGAGATCAAGCTCGCGAAGGCACAGGAGAGCGGCCGCCTCGCCGACGAGCTCCGGGCCGAGGTCGGGAACGGGGTCATCGCGAAGCCCGAGGACGTCGTCGACAACCCGCAGGTCGTTGATCAGCTCCTGACGATCACACGCGTGCTGTCGATCGGCGGCCTCGCGGTGCTCGCGATGATGCTGTTCGTCACGCTCTTCGTGATCGTCAACACGATCCGGATCGCGGTCCACGCGCGGCGTGACGAGATCGAGATCATGCAGCTCGTCGGGGCGACGGACCGCCTCATCGCGGCGCCGTTCGTCCTCGAGGGCATGCTCGTCGGTATCGGCGGCGGAGCGATCGCGCTCGCCGTTTTCCTCGCGGCCGCCGGCCCGGTGACGGCCTCTCTCATCAAGTTCCTGGACATCCTCCCCGTGTCCCTGGGCCCGAATTTCCTTGCTCAGCTGGCCGGCGGGGTTCTTGGCTTCGCGCTCCTCATCGGGGCCGGAGGGGCATCGATCTCGATCCGAAGCCACCTCGCCAAGTGACGTGCTTTCCCTTCGGTCGGGCAAAGCCCTCCCTCGGGCCCGGCGTGCTCGGCCTCGCCTTCCTCCGACGCTCGGTCGGGCAGAGCCCTCCCTCGCGCCCGGGTGCTCGACCTCGTCTTCGCCTCGGTCTGCGCGCCCGGGGGACGACTTGACCCGGACGGGGCCTGGGCGCGAAGATGCCGCTCCGATGGGAGCTCCCCGGACGTTGGGCCGGGGAGGTGGGGTGCGCCGGTGGCGCGTGCTGTTCGCCGCGCTCGCCGTGCTGTCGCTCATGTTCGTCCAGACCGCCCCCGCGAGCGCCGACCCCGAGGATGAGCAGCGCCTCAAGCAGCTGGCCGCGGAGAAGCAGGAGCTCGAGCGCGCCATCCAGGTGTCTCGCGCGAGCGCCGAGCGGTACCGCCAGGAGGCGAGCCGCTTCCAGGCCGCGGTCGAGTCGGCGAACTCGCGGATCGCGCAGCTCTCGTACGAGCAGGCGCATGCGCAGAACGAGGCCGACGCCCTGCGCATCGATATCGCCATCGCGGAGGAGCAGCTCGCGCTCGTCGCGTTCCAGCTGAACGAGACGCAGGCGCTCATCGGATCCCTGCAGGCCCAGGCCGCGGAGCAGACGAAGCAGCTCGCGAAGCGCGAGGACGTCTACGCGGTCCACCTGCGCACGACGTACCTGCAGTCGCGCGTCAGCCCGCTCGAGATGCTGCTGTCGTCGCGCTCGCTGACCGACTTCGTCAACCGCGTCCAGGCGCTGATCCTCATCGACCGTCAGGACAAGCAGCTCGTCGGCGAGATGCGCGCGCTCAAGGCGTCGACCGCGGAGAAGCAGGAGGCGGTCGGCCAGAAGCAGCTCGAGATCAAGGGCCTCCAGACCCAGATCACGGAGCAGCGCGCTGCGCTCACGAAGAAGAAGGCCGACTTCGAGGAGATCGTCCGCTCGAAGGTCGCGTCGATCGGGACGCAGGATAACCTCCGCTACGAGGCTCAGCTGAACCGCAACGCCGCCGCCGGCGCGACGCAGAAGGCCAACGCCGAGACGGCCGCTCTCAACAAGCGGCTCGAGCAGACCGAGGCCGCGTACGCCGCGCTCGCGGCGCAGCTCGCGGCGCGCTCTGGTCTCGCGGTCTTCACGGGGCGGATGGTCGTGTGGCCGGTGGCCGGTGTGATCACCTCGGGGTTCGGCGCGCGCTGGGGTGGGTTCCACAACGGCCTCGACATCGCCGCGCCCATGTACACGCCCGTGAAGACCGGTGCCGCCGGTCGGGTCGTGACCGTCGGCAAGCCGTACCTCGCGTACGGCGACACGGCGACCGTCGTGATCATCGCCCATGGGTCGAACTTCTCGACGCTCTACGGCCACCTCGACGACCGCGTCCGCCCCCCGATCGTGCGCGAGGGCCAGTTCGTGACGGCGGGCCAGACCGTCGGCTACATCGGGATGACCGGGTGGACGACCGGACCGCACGTGCACTTCATGACGATCGTGAACGGGCGGGCCGTGAGCCCGGTGCCGTACCTGCCATGACGCGCTCGACGGCGCTGCTCTCGTTCGTCGTGGTCGTCCTGAGCGTCGTGTTCGTCGCCCTGACCATCGCCGACGCCGCGACGCTGAGCTAGGCGCGGCGGGCCTCCCGCCGCCTCTGACATTCCCGCGACATTGACGGCCCCCGAGCCTGATGCGAGCATGGCCCACGTAGGAAAGGAGGTGATGTGAAGTGCCGGATGCCAGTGGGAAACCTATGACCCGCGGCGACGCACTTCAGGACTCCTTGTCAGCTGAGGTGATCGCGGTCTAGCGGGTCGCAGGCGACCCCGGGAAGAGCGGCGGCAGCGATGCCGCCGCTCTTCTTTTCCGACCCTCGGTCGGGCAGAGCCCTCCCTCATTCCGACGCGCCTTCGGGCGGAGCCCTCGGTCGCGCCACCGTGCTCGACCTCGTCGCTGCGGCGCCTCGGTCTGCGCGCGGTGGGTACGACAATGCGCCTGTGGCAAGAGCGAAGGCCGACGCGGCGGAGAGGGGCGAGGGCGTGAAGGTCGTCGCCGACAACCGACGCGCGTTCTTCAACTACGCCATCGACGAGAAGGTCGAGGCGGGCCTCGCGCTCACCGGCAGCGAGATCAAGTCCGTGCGCGAGGGGCGCGTCGACCTGCGCGACGGCTACGCGAAGATCGACCGCGGCGAGGCCTGGCTGCGCAACGTCCGCATCGCGCGCTGGCCGCAGGCCTCCGCGTGGGAGCCCGATGACCCGATGCGCGTCCGGAAGCTCCTCCTCCACGACGATCAGATCGGCCATTTCGCCGGCGCGGTGGCGCAGCGCGGCTACACGATCGTCCCGCTCCGCCTGTACCTCAAGGGCGGCAAGGCCAAGGTCGAGCTCGGCCTCGCCCGCGGGAAACGCCGGTACGAGAAGCGCCAGACGATCAAGGAGCGCGAGGCCGCGCGCGAGATGGCGGCGGCGCTCCGCCGGCGAACGCGCGGCGGCTGAGCGCCGCTAGTCCCCGAACGCGGCGACGGGCGCGGTGTCGGCCTCCTCGTCCGCCGGGCTCGGCCGGCGCCGCTCGCGACCGCGCAGCGGGACCTCCTCGAGGAACACCGAGATGACGACCCCCGCGGCGACGACGACCGCGCCGTAGATGAAGACGTCGTGCAGCGTCGAGGCGAGGGCGCCGCGCACGGCCACGAGGATCTGGTCGAAGAGCGGCGCGAACTGGGCCGGGAGCGCCGCCTTCGCCGCGGCGAGCTGCGCCGGGTCGAAGATCGCCTGCGCGTTCCCGCTGCCCTGCGGCAGCGCGGCGAGCGCCTGCGGCGGAAGGGGCACCGTCGCGATCGCCGCGTTCACCTGGTCGGGCAGCCGGTGCGCGAGGATCGAGCCGAGGATCGCGATCCCGACCGTGCCGCCGATGTTGCGCCAGAACTGCACCTGGCTCGTCACCACGCCGGTGAGCTCGCGCGGGAGCGCGCTCTGCACCGCGTTCAGGTAGAGCGGCATCGTCGTGCCGATGCCCATGCCGACGATCACGAGGTCGCGGACGACCTCGACCTCTGGCGTCGACGGGACGACCTGCGCGAGCAGCCAGATACCGAACGCGGCGAGTCCGATGCCGACGGTACCGAGGTAGCGGTAGCGCTTCACGCGCAGCATGAGCTGCCCCGTCACGATGCTCGCGCCGACCAGGCCGAACATCATCGGCGTGACAAGCAGCCCGGAGTTCGTCGCGGCGATGCCGAGCACGCCCTGGTAGACGAGCGCGACGTAGACGATCGTCCCGAACATCCCGAACGTGACGAAAAATCCGGTGACGGTCGAGACCGTGAACGTGCGGTCCCCCCACAGGTCGAACGGGACGATGGGCTCCTTCGCGCGGCGCTCGACGAGGTAGAAGGCGACGAGGGCGACCGCCGCGACGCCGAGCAGGCCGAGCACCTCGGGCGACGTCCACTCGTGGTCGCGCGTGATCGAGAACGCGGTGAGCAGCGGGACGAGGCCCGCCGCGAGGAGCACGGCGCCGAGCCAGTCGATCGCGTGCCTGTGCACGGTGCGGCTCCATGGGATCGCGAAGAGGACGAGGGCGACCGCCGGGATCCCGAGCGGCAGGTTCACGTAGAAGACCCAGCGCCAGCCGACGTTGTCGGTCAGGAAGCCGCCCAGGGTCGGGCCGATGACCGACGAGAGGCCCCACACCCCGCCGAAGAGGCCCATGACACGCGGCCGCTCGCGCGGCGGGTAGAGGTCCGCGATCGTCGCGAACACCGTCGCGAAGAGGACGCCGCCGAAGACGCCCTGCAGCGCGCGGAAGGCGATGAGCTGCGTCATGTCCTGCGCGAGCCCGCACAGCGCGGACGCGAGGACGAAGCCGATCATGCCGATGAGGAGGAACGGCTTGCGGCCGAGCATGTCGCCGAGCTTCCCGGCGATCGGGACCATCGTCGTTGACGCGACCATGTAGGCCGTCAGCACCCACGCGTACAGGTCGAGGCCGCGCAGCTCCGCGACGATCCGCGGCATCGCGGTGCCGACGATCGTCTGGTCGAGCGCCGCCAGGAGCAGCGAGGTCATGACGGCCGCCGTCGCGAGGACCAGACGTCCTCGGGTCAATTCGTCGAAGTGCGCGTTCGCGCGATAGCGGATGGGCTCGGCGGCCATGGGTCACACCCCCTCGTCAGGAGAAAGGATCGGGTGGCTTTGTGGATCCCCGGTGAGCGCGGCGGTGAGAGACGGTGGGCGCGGCGGGAGCCTCCCGCCGCGCCGTCAGATCACTTGGGGCTGAGCTGCAGGATGATCACGATGATCGCCAGGGTCACCGCGAAGATCGGCAGGCTCAGCGCGAGGAAGACCTGGAGATCCTCGGTCTTGTGCTGCTCGGGCAGCGTGCGCGGCGCGTCCATCCACCCCTCCCTCGGTCGGTCTTGCCCTATCCGACCGACGGAGGCAGCGCGCACCCGCAGCGGTCGACGTGTGAGGCCCTTCCAGCGTAGGGCACGCGGGGTGCATGCGTCCAGCGCGAGCGATACGAACGGAGGTGATCGGATGGACTGTGGGCGTCAGGCCGGGAGCCGCCCCCACACGAGGCGCGACACACCGACGACGGCGAGCGCCGCGGCCGTCGACCAGGCGATCGCGGACACGACCGGGGCGCCGAAGTCCGTTCCCGACGTCGCGGCGTGGAAGAAGAGCGCGACGAACCCGACGTAGCTCGCGCGGTGGATCCACTGCCACAGGCCGTTGCTGAGCGATCGACGGATCCAGCTCGTCAGCACGACGACGACGAAGATGTCGAGCGAGATCGTCCCGAGGCCGATCTGCCATGGGCCGTACGAGACCCCGAAGGGGATGACGAGGTCGGACCATCCGACCCGCGCTGTGCGGTCGAACACGAGGGTCACGCAGTGCGCGGCGCCGAGCGGGATCCAGAGCGGCGTTGTGAAGTCGTGCAGCTTGCGGATGGCGCGGTTCGACGCGAGCGCGTCGAGCACGCTCGTGCGCAGCGCTTCACCCGAGAGCACGGAGAGGCTGAGCGCCGCGAACGCCGAGAGCCCGGTGACGCGCGCGAGCAGCCAGAAGACGAGATCGTCCATCGATGGGCCGACGCCTAGGACACGTGGGTCGACGTGATCTTCGGTAGCTGCGTCGCACGGACGCCGGCGGTGATGCGCACGGTCGGCACCGGTGTCGGCGTCGGGCGCGCGGTGGGGGCAGGGGTCCGCGGCGCAGGGCTCAGTGTCGGCGGCACCGTCGGCGGGAGCGTCACCGCCGCGACCGCTGCGCGCGCGACCGCCGTCATCGTCGGAGATGGGCTCGCCGTGCGCGTGGGCGTGGGCGCCACCGTCGGGCGCGGCGATGGCGTCGGCCGGGGCGTGCGCGGCTCTGGCGTCGGCGCGGGGTCGTCGGTCGGTGCCGGCTGCGCGACGGACGGCTGCAAGGGCGCCGCCGGGTTCTTCGGATGCGCGAGCACGTACTGCGTCGATCCGACCATGGAGAGGCCGGAGACGAGCACCGCGACGGCGCGCAGGAGCCAGGCGGGCATCAGGCGATGAAGGGGGTGCGCTCGAAGCTCTGGTCGAGCACCTCGCGCGCGTCCACCTTCAGGTGCGAGGCGAGGATCTCCTGGTACACGGAGCGGAAGTCCACGGTGTAGGCGAGGTTCCCCGTGCGGTCGAGCGCGGTGAGGCTCGGCATCTGACCGTAGACGCCGCCCTTCACCGTGTCGCCGACGAGGAGCATCGAGGACGCGGTCCCGTGGTCGGTGCCGCCGTTCGCGGTCTCCTGCGGACGGCGCCCGAACTCCGACCACGTCGCGACGAGGACGCGGTCCGCCATCCCGTATGCGCCGAGATCGGCGTGGAACGCCGTGACGGCCTGGTCGAGGTACGCCATGAGGCTGTCGTGGCGCGCGAGCTGCTGGTCGTGCGTGTCCCACCCGCCGAGCGTGACGTGGAGGATCTTGGCGCCCGCACCGCTGATGATCAGCTCCGCCGCGAGCTGCAGCGCCGCGCCGAGCTGGTTCCGCGAGGAATACACCAGCCGCGCGTTGTCCGAGTACTGCGCCTTCGGCACGTACGCCTCGCGCGCGGTCCGGAGGCGCGCGACGGTGTCACGCGCGGTGTACACGGCGGTGTCGAACAGCGCGCCGTAGATCCCCGGCGTGCCGTTGTAGATCGCGCCCATCGCGCGCTCGGCGTCCGCGCTGCTGAACCGGAACGAGCTCTGGCCGTTCACGACCGTGAGCGTCGCCTCGAGGTCGCGGAGCGCGCCGGGCACGCTCGTCGTCCCGCACGCGCAGCCGACGAGCGGGTGGCCCTGCGAGTCGTAGTTCTTCGCGATCGTCTTCCCGAGCCAGCCCTCGACCTGCCGGCGCGTGGGGTCGCCCGTCTCCCACACGCGGATCGAGTCGAAGTGCGAGAAGGACGGCCGCGGATAGCCGACGCCGTTCACCACGGCGACCTTGCCCTGGTCCCACAGCGCCTTGATGCCTCGAAGGTTCCGGTTGAGGCCGAGCTGGGCGTTCATCGGGAGGGCCTGATCCGCGGCAGCGGAGAGCCGCGGACGCAGGGTGCGCAGTCGGCTGTCCTGGAGCGGGATGACGGTCTGGAGCCCGTCGGCCCCGCCGGCGAGCTGGATCATGACGAGCACCCGGTCGTTCATTACGCCGTCGCGCTTCGCGCCGTACACCGCCCGCGCGAACACGTCCGGCACCGCCGCGTAGCCGGCCGCGAGGCCCGCCGCGCCCGCGCCGAACACGAGGCCCTTCTGCAGGAAGTCGCGCCGGGTGATCTTGTTGATGCCGACCTCGTTCACTTCACGTCACCTACTTCAGCTGGAACTCGGGGCTCGAGAGGATGACGAGCCAGCGCCGGCGGTCGTCGGACGTCGTGGCGAGCTCGCGCGCGGTCTCCGGGCCGAGCACTCCATCGAGATGCCGCGCCACCGCGCTCGTCGAGGGTGGCAGGGTCCGCGTCGCGCCGAGGGCGGTGCTGACGAAGTTCGCGCGCGCGAGCATCGTGCTGGCCGACACCCACGCCGCGTTGTCGCCCCAGCCGCCGACGCTCGGCGGGTCGAACAGGTTCTGCCCGAGGCCGGTACCGGCGGCCGCGATCGCACGGCCGAGCGAAGCCGAGCCGATCGCTTTCGCCGCCGAGACCATGAACTCCGTCGGCCCCTTCACGAGCGCGCGGTAGGCGTCGGGCGACGTGAACTCCGGGCTCAGGAAGACCTCGCGCATGAGCGTCCGCGTCTGATAGCCGCTCGAGCGGAACCGCGCGGCGATGCGCGCGACGTAGGCGTCGGCGACGAACGGCGAGATGAAGTGCTCGGCGACCTGCCGCGCGATGTAGGCCGCGGTGACGTCCTGCGCGAGGACGCGGTCGATGACGGAGGTCGTGTCGAAGGTCCCGGTCTTCCCGAGGAACGTGAGCGTGCCGGCGTACGCGCGCGACGGGTCGAAGACGCCCGTCCGCACGCTCTCGGTCGCGCGCGGCAGGCGCCAGCCGGCGAGCGCCTTCGCGCCGGCCTTCACGTCGTCCTCGCTGAACGTGCCCGCGCCCATGGTGAAGATCTCCATGAGCTCGCGCGCGTAGTTCTCGTTCGGGTTGCGGCCGGTGCTCGTCGCGAGGTCGAGGTACCGCAGCATCGCCTGGTCGATCGTGACCCGGTGCAGCATGTCGGCGAGCTTCCCGAGGGAGAACTGCCGCCACGTCCGGTTCTGCCAGTACATCGGGTTCGTCTGGGACTTCCGGTAGTCGCTGACGAAGTGCCCGTGCCAGAAGAGCGTCATCTTCTCGGCGAACGGCGTGGGCGATCGCAGCATCCAATCCGTCCACCAGGCCTGCAGGTCGCCGATGCCGATGCGCGCGTTCGCATCCGCCGCGATGGCGGCGGGCGCCTGGGGTTCGGCCGGAGGCGTCTCGACGAGGCGCTCGACCGTGCGCGCGTAGCCGTCGGCCTGCGCGGCGTCGAGCTCCGCGTCGGTGGCGCCGAAGGTCGCCCGGCGGAGCAGGTGCGCGACCCGCGCCTTCTCGCTCTCGAGGGGCGATGCCCAGTCGAAGCCCGAGACGCGAGGGGGCGCGATCGGCGGCATGGCCGCGACCGCTGCCGGCGTCGAGGTCGGGCGCGCGGTCGGTGCGGGCGTCCGCGTCGGCGTCGTGGCGCGCACGGGCGCCGGGCTCGCGGTCGCTGCGGCCTGGAGCGGCGGCGCCGAGGCCGTGGCCATGGGCTCCGGAGCCATCTCCGCTGGGATCACCTCGGACTCCGGCATGTCCATCGCCATGTCCATGGCGTCGTCCATCGGATCCATGGCGGGCGCGGACCGCGGGCGGAGCGTGAACCCCGTGCTGAGGTCGCGCACCCCGAGCACGCGGGCCGTCGCGACGCCGGCGAACGTCACCAGCGCCGTGATCAGAACGGACCGACGCGTCGGACCCCCGGCCGACGGTGTGCGCGCAGCCATCCCCTTGAACTCCCTGAACGCGGCTCGGTCGGGGATGGTGCGGGTAGGCGCTCGCCTGTCCCTGTGCCTGGCGTAAGGAGTCTGTTAAGAGCCCGCGCTCCCGACCTCGACGACGGGCGGTCTTCGCGCGTCACGCATCGATCGCCTGCGCCCCCGATCGGATCGCGTCAACCCGGCCCTTTCGGGCTCAGCGGCAGCTGCTCCGACGCCAGACTGTGGAGATGGGGGAGGGTCGAACTCCCCGTCCAGAGCGATCGAACGACCCGCGTCCACGAAGCCTCGTCGGCTCTTTGCATCTCGCGGTCCCGGGCGCGACACCGACGCGCTCCCGGGCCCGCCAGGCCGGTGGACTTGGGCCCACTCACCGGCCGGTCGGTGGGCCGCACCTCCGCTCTCTCGTCCTCACCGGTCCGCGGAGGGGGGACCGGCGGGACGCTCACTGACTAGGCAGCGAGTGCGTAAGAGTTGTCGGCAGTTGTCTGCCTGCTGCTCGGTTCACGGGGTGAACAGCACCCCCGGCTCGCAACGGATCGCTCTCCTGCCCTGTCGAAACCACGCATCCCCGTGATCCCGCTAGGGACACGACCATTGTACCGGTGATGACCCGCCTGCTCGGCATCGCGCTCGTGCTCGTCGCGTGCGGCGGCGCCTCCGGGCCCGTGCTGCGCACGGAGTCACCGACGCCCACGCGGTCGCCGATCCCGACGCGGACGCCGGCGCCGAGCCCGAGCGTCACCGTCGCGCCGCCGGCGTCGCCGAGCGCACCCGCCACGCCGATCGTGCGACCCTCGGGTGCCATCCACTACGTCGCGATCGGCGCATCGGACACGGTCGGCGTCGGCTCGCTCGACCCGCACAGCGGGTCGTGGCCGTCGCGCGTCGCCGCGCTCATGCCGTCGGACCGGACGTACCGCAACCTCGGCGTGTCCGGCTCCCTGGCGGACCAGGCGCGGCGCGAGCAGCTCCCGACCGCCGTCCGCGAGCAGCCGACGGTCGTGACGGTCTGGCTCGCGGTGAACGACCTCAACGCGCAGGTCCCGGCGGCCGCGTACAGGGCGTCGCTCGGCGCGATCGTCGACAGCCTCGTGCGCGACACGCCGGCGCGCATCTTCGTCGGGACGGTCCCCGATCTGCGCGCCGTGCCGGCCTACGCGAGCACCGACCAGCGTGCCCTGCTCGGCCTCATCCAGCAGTACAACAACGCGATCCACGACGCGGCCGCCAAGCACGGCTCGCGCGTGGTCGTGGTCGACCTCTTCACCGGGTCGGCGGAGCTCACGACGGCGATGACGGTCGCCGCGGACGGCTTCCATCCGTCCGACGAGGGCTACGTCCTCATCGCACAGCGGTTCGCGGACGTGATGCGCCGCAGCGGCGTGCCGCTCCGCGCGGGTCCCTAGGACGCTGCGGGCTCTCGCTCCGCGGCCGGCACGAGCGCGGGCTCGCGCGACGGCTCGAACGCGCGCACCGCGCGGAAGTACAGCGCGACGCCGACGACCATGACCGTGATGACCCCCAGCAGCACGACGCGCGGCTGGAGCGCCCCGAGCAGGAACGACGCGAGGAAGGGCGCGATCGTCCCGCGGATCCCGAGCAGGAACGACTGCCCGGTCGCGTAGTCCAGCACGCGTCCGGGCGGCGCGGCCTGGACGAGGTTCGTGTGGTACGTGATGTCGAGGCCCGCGGTGATCGTCCCCTGGACGACCGCGAGCGGCAGGAGGAACCACAGGTTCGGCGCCAAGAGATACGTGAGCGGGATCGCGAGGCAGAAAATGGTCTGATACGCGGACAGGCGCAGCGACGAGCCTCGGTCGATGAGCCGACCCCACCCCAGGTACGCGAAGATCGCGGTGAGGGCGCTGACGGCGCCGAGCGCGCCGACGAACGAGTTCGGCGCGTCGAAGTGGTCGACGAGCATCAGCGGAACGATGGTCACATTCATGAGATTGCCGAGGCCGAAGACGCTGTTGGCGATGAGCAGACGGCGATAGCGGTCGTCGCCCCAGATGGCCTTCGCGATGAGGTGGAGCGGCCGCCGCTCCGGCGCGGCGGTGCGGTGCTCCTCGCGGATCCAGAAGAACGCGATGGCCCCAGGCAACGAGAGGATCGTCGCGACGGCGAAGACCGCGGTCGCGGAGACGGTGTCGATCAGGACCCCCGCGATCGCCGCGGACGTGACGCTCGCGACGGATGCGCCGACGCGCACCTTGCCCATCGCCTGTCCGCGCTCGCTGTCGGGGTAGATCGACGCCATCACCGTCGTGTACGCCGCGATGTTCGAGAGCGTGATGATCCAGAACGCAACGGTGGTGATGCCGAGCATGAGCGGCGTCGTCGCGACGAGGACGCCGACGAGGAACACGCTGCGCGCCGCGGTCACGGCGGCGGCGACGACCCGCACCGGCGGGAGCCCCGAGAGCAGCCAGATCCCGAACGGCGACAGCAGGTGGCCGATGAACGGCGCGGCCACGACGAGCGCGACGTCGAACGTCGACCCGCCCATCCGGCGCACGACTACGGGCATGAACCCGACCAAGACCGCGATCCAGAGGCCGGCGCAGATCGCCGAGAAGACGTCGATGCGGAAGTTGCGGCGAACGAGCCCGCGTGAGTGCATGGGAGGCATCCGAGCCGACGCTAGCGAGCGAGGATGGCCACGTCTGCTCAGCGGGACGCGCTACGGGCGATCGATCCGCGGTCGCGACGATCCGGAGCGCGGGCGGTACCCGCCGCCGCCTCCACGCGGGTCGAACGTCCTGCGCGGACCCATCGTACGGCGCATCGGGCCGCCCGGACGACCCCGGAAGGCCGGCCGCATCCCGACGGGGCCGCGCGCGCCCGGAGCGGTCGAGCTGATGACGACGCGCCGATCCGGCTCGCTCCCGACGGACTCGGTGCGCAGCCCGGCCGTGCCCTGCACCGCGAGGTGCACGATGCGCCGCTCGTACGCGAGCATCGGCTCGAGCGTCACCGCCTGGCCGGTCGCGCGCACGCGCTCCGCCACGCGACGGGCGACCTCGCGCAGCTGGTCCTCGCGCCGCCGGCGGTACCCCTCGACGTCGACGGGCACGTGCACCGTGCGTCCGACGCGCTTCGACGTGATCGCGGACACGACCTGTTGCAGCGCCACGAGGTTCTCGCCCCCGCGGCCGATGAGCACACCGAGCTCGCTGCCCGCGATCTCGACGCCCTCGCGACCGGGGATCTGCTCGATCTTCACCTCGGCCTCGATGCCCATGGCCTCGAGGAGGTCGCGCGTGACCGCCCCGCCGATCGGCAGTTCTTCGCCGAACGCGGGCGCGGCCTCGTCCTCGTCGTCGCTCTCCCCGTGCGCCGCCGCGGGCCGGCGCGGGACCTCGGCCTCGTCGATCGGCGGCTGCGTCTCGTCCTCGTCGGCCGCTTCGTACGAGAGGAGGACGCGAGCGTCCTCGCCACCGAGCCCGAGCATGTTCGCGGGCTTTCCCTTCGCGAGGACCTCGATGTCGACCTGGTCGCGTCGCTTGCCGAGCTCGCGGAGCCCACGCTCGATGGCCTCCTCGACCGTCCGTCCCGTGAACTCGTCGCCTCTGATCGGGCTCACCGTCCCCTCCTCCTCCGACGTCGTGACCGGCGATCCTCGGCGTCGTTGCGCGGGGCCGCGCTCCCCGCGGCGGCCATGTCCTGCTCCACCTCGCGGACCGCGGCACGCTGGCCCGCCGCGAGGGCGCGGTCCGCCGGCGTCGGTATGGAGCGGAGGAATGGCAACCAGCGCACGAGCTGGCCCCACCCGCTCACGAAGTACTGCTGCACGATCTGGAACACCGTGGTCGTCACCCAGTACACGGCGAGGCCCGCCGGCAATCCCTGCGCGATGACCACCGTGATGATCGGGAAGTAGTAGACCATCGACTGCATCATTCGCTGCTGCGGGTCGTCGGACTGCTGCGCCGCCGCGGGCTGCGCCTGCAGCGAGGCGATGAGCTGCGTGACGCCGGCGAGGACCGGCAGGACGAAGAACGGGTCCGTGCACCCGAGGCCGGTGACCGCTATGCCGTCCTGCACGCAGCTCTCGATCCACGGGAGCCAGTGCGCGGTGAGGTCAAGCCGCTGGTCCGGCCCGACCGGGATCGGGACGAACGGCCAGAGGATCCCCTGGAGCTGCTCGCCGGTGAAGGTCGGCGCCTGCAGGAACGCCGCGTACATCGCGAAGAGGATCGGCATCTGCAGCAGGAGCGGCAGGCAGCCCATCGCCGGGTTCACGCCGCGCTCCTTGTAGAGCTTCATCTGCTCCTCGGCCATGCGCTGGCGGTCCTTGCCGTACTTCGCCTTCAGCTCGTTCATCGCGGGGGCGATCTCGGACATCGCGCGCTGCGAGCGGATCTGCGTGACGTAGAGCGGGTAGAGCGCGAGCCGGATCGCGACGGTCACGGCGATGATCGCGAGGCCGAAGTCCCTGAACAGGAGGTCGTAGGCGCCGACGAGCAGCGACAGGAGCGGGTGGACGAGGAGCCAGTTCCAGGCCGCGGTGATGTCCATCAGCGAGGCTCCCGCTGCTGTTGCGGCACGGGGTCATACCCGCCGCGGGCGAACGGGTGGCACGAGAGGACGCGGCGGACGGCCAGGAGCGATCCCCGGCCGAGACCGTGACGCTCGATGGCCTCCATCGCGTACTCGGAGCAGGTCGGTGTGTAGCGGCAGGCGGGCGGCATGAGCGGGCTGACGGCCCGTTTGTACCAGCGCAGGAGCCACAGCGCCGTCTCGGCTGCCCGCCCACGCGCTGCGGGACCGCGCGGGGTCGCTTCTTTCACTGAGCTGCCCCCAACGCGGCGTCGAGCTCCCTGCCGAGGGCCGTCCGCAGCGCCTCCGCCGGCGCGTCGAAGGCGGGCTGGCGGGCGACGACGAAGAGGTCCGTGCCGGGCGCGCGCCGGCGGCGCTGCAGGAGGGTCCGGATGCCCTCGCGGATGCGGCGGCGCGCGCGGTTCCGCCTCGCGGCAAGCCCGACCGATCTCGGTGCGGCGACGGCGAGGCGGACGACGTCGAGGCCGTTCCGCCGGCTGCGCATCGTGAACAGGCGATCCGCCCTCATCTCACCCCCGTCCCGCACGAGCTGGATGTCCTTCGTGCGGCGCAACCGCATGGCGCGCACGGTCGCGCGCGATTACTTCGTGACGGTGAGACGCTTGCGGCCGCGAGCACGCCGGCGCGAGAGGGTCTTGCGACCTCCCGTGCTGCGCATGCGCTCACGGAACCCGTGTACGCGGGCGCGGCGACGTGCCTTCGGCTGGTAGGTGCGCTTCACGTCGGTGGATCCCCTCTCGGAATGGCTCTGGAGGACGGCGCCGACACCTTGGAGCGGCGACGGGTCCGTCGCGATCAGTGTACGTGACATCGCTCGGACGCACAGGCGGCCGACCGGACCGGAGCGATGACCCGATGTCACCATCACGACATGTCTTCGCACTGACCCGCTGGGGTATGCTTCCCCGCGCTTCCAAGGGGACGGTGTCGTGCGCGGCTCTACATCGCGTTCTCGGTGCGGCGTATGCGTTCCTTCGCGAGGGTCTGGTAGATGGGAAGGGCAGAGATGGTCGAACGTGTAGAGGGCCGCACCGATCTCGGCCGCGTGTGGGCCGCTGTCCTCGGCGAGCTGCAGCTCGGCGTCACGAAGGCGAACTTCGAGACGTGGTTCAAGGACACGACGATCCTGTCCGAAGAGGATGACGTCTACTGCGTCGCGGTCCCGAACGCCTTCGCGCGGGAGTGGCTCGAGAACAAGTACCGGCCGCAGGTGCGCCAAGCCCTGCAGCACATCGTCGGCCGCACCGTCGACGTCCGTTTCCTGACCGCGACCACCGGCGGCGGCCCCTCGAAGGCGGCCGCCGGGCCGCGCCCGGGCATCCCGGCGGCGCAGGCGGCGGCGTCCGCCCAGAGCGCGCCGGAACGCGGAGGGTCGCCTGTTTCCGCGGTCCTCAACCCGCGGTACGCGTTCTCGACGTTCGTGGTGGGGTCGAACAACCGGCTCGCGCACGCCGCGGCGCTGTCGGTCGCGGAGCGCCCAGGGCACTCCTACAACCCGCTCTTCGTCTACGGCGGCAGTGGTCTCGGCAAGACGCACCTCATGCACGCGATCGGCAACGCCGTCATGTCGCGGCATCCGCGCAAGCGAGTCGCGTACGCGACGAGCGAGAAGTTCACGAACGAGTTCATCAACGCGATCCGGACGCAGAAGACGGAGGAGTTCCGCGAGCGCTACCGGCGGATCGACGTCCTCCTCATCGACGACATCCAGTTCATCGCGGGCAAGGAGGGGACGCAGGACGAGTTCTTCCACACGTTCAACGCCATCCATGAGGAGGGGAAGCAGATCGTCCTCTCGAGCGACCGGCCCCCGAAGGCGATCGCAAGCCTGGAGGAGCGGCTCCGGTCACGGTTCGAGTGGGGTCTCATCGCCGACATCTCGCCGCCGGATCTCGAGACGCGGATCGCGATCCTCCGCGCGAAGGCCGAGGCCCAGAGCGTCGCGATCCCGCCGCCGGTCATCGACTATCTCGCGCAGCGGATCGTGTCCAACATCCGCGAGCTCGAGGGTGCCCTCACGCGCGTCGTCGCGCACGCGACGCTGAACGCCGTGCCGGTAACGACGGAGCTCGCACAGCAGATGCTCCAGCACATCCTCCAGAGCCCGCGACGTCAGACGCTGTCGCCGGAGAAGATCGTCGAGATCGTCGCCCGCTACTACCAGGTCCCAGTGGAGCAACTGCGTGGTAAGGCACGCGACAAGCAGATCGTCCTGCCCCGTCAGGTGGCCATGTTCCTCATGCGTGAAGAGACCGAGGCTCCGCTGCTCCGGATCGGCGTTGCGCTCGGCGGGCGGGACCACTCCACCGTGCTCCACGGCTGCGAGAAGATCGAGCGCGAGATGCACGAGAGCGACGACTTCCGGCGGGAGGTCAGCTCGCTCCGGGAGATGCTCTACGCGGAGTGACCCACGAATTCCTTAGGGAAATGTGTGGATAAGGCCGCTCTTCCCGTGGATAAGGCTTTTCGATCGTGGATAAGGCGTCAAGTGACCGTGTACGCCATACTGACGCCTGTCGGTGCGCGCGACATCGACGTCGCGTCTGTCCCGAGGATCCCGCAGTTCCTCCACCGGCCGCCCGCGGGCGGATCCCTTGTGGCCATGCGGTCCCAGAGGGCAAGACGTATGGTCCACACCGCTACGGCTACGGCGACGTACATGATCGATCGTATATCCACGGACGGGGCATACGGAGGGGTCGCGTGAAGGTCGCATGCCTCCAAGAGAACCTCACGCGCGGCCTCCAGGTCGCCGGACGCGGGGTGTCGTCGCGCACGACGCTCCCGATCCTCAGCAATGTCCTCATCCGGACAGAGGGAGGACGGCTGAAGCTCACAGCTACCAACCTCGAGGTAGGGATCAACTGCTGGGTGCCGGCCAAGGTCGAGGACGAGGGCGCGATCACCGTACCGGCGAGGCTCTTCACCGACTTCGTGAACTCGCTCTCGCCCGGTCCGATCGAGCTGTCGTTGAACATGCGAACGAAGACGGTGCACATCAAGAGCGGGCCGTTCGAAGCGAACCTGAAAGGGATGGACGCGGAAGAGTACCCGATCATCCCGGGGATCCCGGAGAAGCCGACGACGAAGGTCGCGCAGAACGTCCTCCGCCGCATGATCCGCGAGGTCGCGTTCGTGGCGGCCACGGACGACAGCCGCCCGGTCCTTACCGGCGTGCTCACGACCTTCGAGGACGACGAGGTCCTCATGGCCGCGGCGGACCCGTACCGGCTGTCGGTCCGTCGCGCTCCGTTGCTCTCGAAGGTATCGGAGAAGGTCGAGATCATCATCCCGGCGAAGAGCCTGTTCGAGGTCGAGCGCATCCTCGGCGAGGTCGACGACCCTGTCGAGGTCTTCATCACGCCGAACAAGAGCCAGGTGATCTTCCACACGGAGGACGTCGACCTCGTATCGCGGGTGATCGAGGGTCAATTCCCGAACTACAAGCAGGTCATCCCGGCCTCGAGCCAGACGACGATCGTGGTGCAGCGCGATGAGCTCCTGAAGGCTACACGGCTCGCGTCGTACTTCGCGCGCGACGCCGCCAACATCGTGCGCTTCCAGATCGACCCCTTGAGCGACGCGCCGCTGGTCATCAGCGCGACGGCGGCGGACGTCGGCGACAACACCGGCCGGATCGAGGCCACCGTCCAGGGCCAGCCGACGGCGATCGCCTTCAACAGCCGGTTCGTGCAGGACGCGCTGAGCAGCCTCTCCGCCCCCGAGGTGAAGCTCGAGCTCGGCGGCCCGCTCGCGCCAGGCGTCGTGCGCATCGTCGGCGACGAGGAGACCTACCTGCACGTGGTGATGCCGCTCCGGATCCCGAGCTAGACCCAAGTACGCTCCGAGAGCGCGTAACGCCGACAGCGGCCTTCGAAGCGAGACTTCGATCCGCATGAACGTTCGTCGACTGTTGCTCGAGGACTTCCGGAGCTACGACCGCAGCGAGATCAGGCTCGGCCCGGGTATGACCGTGTTCGTCGGGCCGAACGGCGCCGGCAAGACGAACATCCTCGAAGCGGTCCACCTCGTCGCACGCGGCGACTCGCCCCGCGCGCGCGACGACAGTGAGATGATCCGCTGGGGCGCCGCGATGGCGCGCGTGGCGGCGGACACCGGGGGCGACGGGGACACGGCGCGCGTGGAGACGCTCCTCTTCGAGCCGGCAGCGGGCGAGCGCCGGCGACCGCGCCGCTACCTCGTCGACGGCGTCGCGAAGCGCGCGGAGGACGCGATCGGCCGCATCGTGGTCGTGGCGTTCTTCCCGGAGGACGTGGCCCTCCTGGCCGAGGCGCCGAGCGCGCGTCGCCGCTATCTCGACGCGATGATCGCGCAGGTCGATCGGCGTCATCGCGCGGACACGCGCGCGTACCAGCGCGTGCTCGAGCAACGCAACGCGTTGCTGCGGGCGCTGCGCGACGAACAGGCCGCGCCGGACCACCAGCTCGCGTTCTGGGACGGCGAGCTGTGCCGCCTCGCCGCGTCGATCTCGCTCCGGCGCATCGGTTCGGTGCACGAGCTCCGCTCGCCGTTCCGGGAGGCGATCGAGCGCTGGAGCGGAGAGCACCTCGTTGACGTGGCGTACGCGACGCCGGCGGCGGGGGAGAGCGAGCCAGAGCGGGCGTCGGCGTATGCCGCGCTCCTGGCGGAGAAGCGCGAGAAGGAGATGTGGCAGGGGACCACGCTCGTCGGACCGCACCGCGAGGACCTCGCGGTCACGTCCGGGGGCCGTGATCTCCCCTCGTTCGCGTCGCGCGGGGAACAGCGCAGCGTGGTCCTCGCGCTGAAGCTCGCCGAGGCCGCATGGCTCCGGGGGCGCACGGCGACGACGCCGATCTTCCTCTTCGACGACGTCCTCTCCGAGCTCGACACCGAGCGCCGGCTGCGTCTCATCGACGCGCTGCCGAGCGACGCACAGGCGCTCCTCACGTCCGCGCTCCCCGCGGGCCTTCCGCCGCGCATCGCGCAGGGCGCCACCGTCGTCCCGGTGTCGCGCGAGCGACCGCTGTGAAGCCGGTCTCGCGGGCGGTCGATCGCTTGCTGCGCGGTCTCGGCATCGCGGCGGAGGTCGACCGGGTGGCCGCGCTCGACCATTGGGCGGTCGCCGTGACCTCGGTGCTCGGACCCGATGGCGCGGTCACGCGCGCCGTCGCCGTGGACGGCGCGACGATCGTCGTGGCGGTACCGACGTCGGCCTGGGCGTCCGAGATCCGTCTGCGGGAAGCCGCGCTCATCGACGCGCTCCGTCGCGCCTCGCCGAAGAGCGACATCCGCAGGATCCGCTCGATCCCGACGACGCGCTGAGCCGTCGATCCGCGATGGGGTGGCGCCGCGCGAGCACCGGTAGACGGAGCAGTAGGCTCGTTCGCCGATGCGGCCCGCGAGCTTCGTCACGACGGTCGGCGCGGCGAGCGCCGCCCGCGACGGGCAGGAGATCGTCATCGTCCACGAGCCGCCGACGGGCGCGACGCTGCGGACCCGCGGGCGCCTCTACCTCATCTGCGAGATTGATCCGCCATCGCGGCGCGCCAGCGAGGTCGCCGCAGAGGTCACCGAGATGGCGCGGCAGGAGTACTACTACGACCTTTCCGCTGGCATCGAGGTCGGCCTGCGCCGCGCGCTCCGCAAAGCGAACCGGCGCGCGGCGCAGCTCGTACGCGAGGAGCGCGGTCGCATCCGGTTGCACGTCGCGTGCGCCGTGATCGTGAACAACGAGATCCATGCCGCGACCGTCGGGAGCGCGCACGTCTTCCTCGTCCGTCACGCGCGCCTCTTCCTCCCAGGGGCAGAGCCGGGAGAGCTCGCCGACTTCGTGCACCGGACGACGACGCGTGAGGCCGCGTCGCTCGGCGCCGAGATGGACCTCTTGCCCCCGGTGTGGCGGCAGACGATCGACAGCGGCGACACGATCATCCTCGCGAGCGGCAGCGTCGTCGACGCGCTCGGCGCGGAAGCACTGAAGAACGCGGCGCTCACGCTGCATCCGAGAGCGGCCGCTCAGCACGTCCGCGCCCGCGCGGTGGCCGAAGGGGCGACCGGCAGCAGCGCGTCGATCTTCATCGAGATCTCGGGATCCGCGGGCGCGGCCGCGCGGCTCGCGGGGGAGCCGGAGATCCCCGCCGAAGCGCCGACGGAGATCGTCGTCGCGGAGACGATCCGCTCGCGGCTCGACGCGGTCTGGCGACACCGTCCGCGGCCCGGGCGTCTCGTGGCGATGGCGACGCGGCCGATCACGCGGCTCTTCGGCGCCGCGATGCTCATCGCGCTCGAGCTCATGCCGCGGCGCGCCACGGTGCTCCCGCGCCGCCCGGAGAGCGCCCGGGCGCGCTCGGCCCGGGTCCAGCGCGCGACGTCGCTGGTCGCCCTGCTGCTCTTCGTCGTCACCGTGGGGATCGGCACGGTCGTCGTCCGCGACTACCAGGCGAACCAGGTGATCAACGACTACCGGCTGGCGGTCATCGACGTCGAGAACGACCTGGCGGCGACCAGGTCATTCGCCGGCCGCAAGGAGACCGATCGCGCGTGGGAGAAGCTGAACACGGCGTCCGATCGCCTCGCCGCGGCCGCGCGCTCCACCGCCGCGGATCCGGTCCGCGTCGCGCAGCTGAGGAGCGAGATCCTCGCGCTCGAGGACAAGCTGAACGACGTGATCGTCGACCTCGCGAAGGTCGCCGCCGGCGCGTCGCCGCGGGAGCTCACTCAGACAGTGAACGGTCTGTATGCGGCCGACCCCGGGGCGGGCCGACTGTGGCGCATCTACGGCGACCCGGTGACGACGGGCGTCGTCCTCGAGCGCGGGAAGGCCGGCGTCGGCACGCCGGTCTCGGTCGCGCCGCAGGGCGAGGCCCTCCTCACGCTCGACGACGCGCGCGCGATCTGGAAGGCGCAGGGGAACACCGTCGCCCCGCTGGACCTGCCGAAGTCCGAGCAGTGGAAGAGCGCGGCGCGCATCGCCACGTTCGGCGACAACGTCTACGTCCTCGATCCGCGGAACGGGCAGGTGTGGCGGTACGAACCCGACTTCCGCGGGAAGCTCGACGGGCCGACAGCGTCGCTCCCGACCGCGCTGCCGCCCGACACCGCGCGCGCCGTCGCGGTGGACGGGGACATGTGGCTCCTGACGAGCGGCGGCGAGCTGCAGCGGTATCGCCGCCAGGGCTTCGAGCGGACGCTGACGCGGTCGCCGTTCACCCTCACCTGGATCGGGACGCCGCTCCGGCCGACGCACCTCCAGGCCATCGAGTCGCAGCGCTCGATCTGGCTGCTCGACGCGCCGGCGCGCACCGTCGCGCAGGTCACGCGCGACGGGCGCGAGATCGCGCGGTTCAGTGTGCCGAGACGCATGATCGAACCGGCCGCGTTCTTCGTCTCGGACGGCCAACGCATCGCGTACACGATCCACGGGAGCAAGGTGGCGGCGACCGACATCACCCGATGATCCCGCTCCACGACCTCGAGCATCCGCGGCACGCGCCGGTCGTCACGCGCGTCATCCTCCTCGTCAACATCCTCGTCTGGCTCTACGTCCTGTCGCTCCTCGACCGGCCCGTCGCGCTGCGCCTCTTCTACGACCGCTGGTCGTTCGATCCGGCCGACCTGCGCGCCGCGCTCGGCGGGGGGAACGTGGCTGGCTCGGCGCTCGTGCCGCTCGTCACCCATCAGTTCGTCCACGGCGGGTGGCTGCACCTCATCGGCAACCTGCTCTACCTGTGGATCTTCGGCGACAACGTCGAGGACCGCCTCGGCTCGGCACGGTTCCTCCTCCTCTACCTCGCCGCGGGGATCCTCGCCGCGCTCGGGCAGGCGGTCGTCGCGCCCGCCCCGATGGTCGGCGCGTCCGGCGCGATCGCCGGCGTCCTCGGCGCGTATCTCGTCATCTCGCCGACGGCGCGCGTGCGTACGCTCGTCTTCCTCGGCATCTTCATCACCGTCGTCACGCTGCCGGCGATCGTGGTCATCGGCGAGTGGATCCTCATCCAGGTCCTCTCGGGCCTCGAGGCGATGCGACTGGCGACGCACAGCGCCACGTCGAGCGTCGCGTACGTCGCGCACGTCGCCGGGTTCCTGAGCGGGATCGTGCTCGTGAGGCTGCTCGGCGCGAACCGACGCTGATACGATCGGTCACGAGAGATGTACGTCGCCTGCGCGGTCGAGTCGGTCCGGGTCCACGGCCTCACGGGCCAGCACGTCGTCTTCCTGCAAGGCCGCGACTCGGATCGCATCGTGCCGATCTGGATCGGCGCCGACCAGGCGCACAGCATCGCCGTGAGCATCGCCGGGCTGCGCAGCGAACGGCCCCTCACGCACGACCTCATGGCCGACATGCTCGCGAAGCTCAGCGTCGAGGTGACGCGCGTCGTGGTGAAGGACCTCGTCGACGACGGCAACGGCAGCGGCGTGTTCCACGGCAGCGTCTTCCTGCAGTCCGGCGGTCGCGAGTTCGAGATCGACTCGCGCGCCTCGGACGCGATCGCGCTCGCCGTGCGCAGCGGCGCGCGGATCCTCGTCGCGGAAGAGGTGTTCGACCGCGCGTCGATGGCGCCCGAGGGGTCCGATCACGAGGACAGCGAGATCGGGCTGTTCAAGCGGTTCATCGAGAGTCTCCCGGAGGAGCCGACCGGAGAGCCCCCCAAGAGGTCGGGAGACAGCCCGAGCGACGAGCGCAGCTGAGGTCTGGCCCGCCGGGACGACCACGGGCCGTGACGGGCATCTCCGCATCGCCGGCCTCGATCTCGTCCGGTCGGCCGCGCGGTACGGCACGCCGCTCTACGTGTACGACGCCGCGACCGTGCGCGCGGCGTATCGCGCCTACCAGCGGGCGTTCCGTGGGTACCGGCCGTTCCGCGTCTCGTACGCGATCAAAGCGTGCGCGCTCCTCGGCGTCGCCGGGGTGCTCGCCGACCTCGGCGCCGACGCGAGCGCCGCGTCGATCGGCGAGGTGCTCGCCGCGCGCCACGCCGGCTTCCCGGCGGAGCGCATCCAGCTGCACGGCAACGCGAAGACCGACGCGGAGCTCCAGCGCGCGCTGCGCCTCGGCGTGGGCCGGATCGTCATCGATGGCGCCGACGAGATCGCCGCCCTCGCGAGGATGGTCCGGCGGCGCGCGCGGCCGCAGCGCGTGTGGCTGCGTGTGTCGCCCGGCATCACGTCGGACACGCACGAGCACATGCGCACCGGCGCGCTCGACAGCAAGTTCGGCGCGCCGCTCGCGACGGGCGACGCCCTCGCGCAGGCGCGCGCGGTCATCGCGACGCCGGGGCTGCGTCTCGTCGGCGTCCACGCGCATCTCGGGACGGAGCTGCACGAGGCCGACCGATACCGGGAGCTCGCCGAGCTGCTCGTCGCGTTCGCGCGCGAGCTCCGCCCGCTCGGCGCGCGCATCACCGAGCTCGGCGTCGGCGGCGGGCTGAAGATCTCGATCCGGCCGGACGACGACGCCCTCCCGCTCGGCGCGTACGCCGAGGCCGTCGGCAGCACGGTCCGGGGTGCGGCCGACCTGCAGGCGACGATCTACCTCGAGCCGGGGCGTTCGCTCGTCGGCCGCGCCGGCGTCGCGCTGTACAGCGTCGTCGGCACGAAGCGCGTGCCGGGCGTGCGCACGTTCGTCTCGGTCGACGGGGGCATGGGCGACAACATCCGTCCGGCGCTCTACGGCGCGGCGTACACGGCGGTCGTCGCGGACCGCGCGAGCGCGCCGCCGGACGAGGAGGTCGCGGTCGCCGGGAGCTACTGCGAGAGCGGCGATCTGCTCATCCGCTCGGTCGCGCTCCCGACACCGCGGCGCGGGGAGGTCATCGCCGTGCCGGGGAGCGGCGCCTACGCCGTGGCGATGGCGTCCAACTACAACCACCGCGTCCGGCCCGCCGTCGTCCTCATCGACCGCGGCCGGGCGCGGCTCATCCGGAAGCGCGAGACCCACGCCGACATCTGGAGGCTCGAGAGGCGATGAGGGCGGTCGTCGTGGCGCACGGCGAGGTCGACGACGCGGACGTCGCGCACGTCCGCGGGGCCGACCTCATCGTCGCCGCGGACGGCGGCAGCGGCCACCTCGCCCGCTGGGGGATCGCGCCGCACGTCGTCGTCGGCGACCTCGACTCGCTCCCGCCCGAGGCGCCCCTTGGTGCGGCGGAGCGCCACCCCGCCGAGAAGGATCAGACGGACACGGAGCTCGCCGTCGACCGCGCGATCGCCGCGGGGGCCGACGAGGTGATCGTCCTCGGCGCCCTCGGCGGGCCGCGCGCGGACCACGCCGTCGCGAACGTGCTCCTTCTCGCGCGCGACCGCGGCACCCGGCGGGTGCGGCTCGTGCGGGGAGCGACGTCGATGCGCGTCATCCGCGCCGACGAGCGCGCGGACCTGGCCGGCGCCGAGGGCGAGCTCGTCACGCTGCTCGCCGTCGGCGGCGACGCCGCCGGCGTGCGCACCGACGGCCTGCGCTACCCGCTGCGCTCCGAGACGCTGCACCTCGGATCGTCGCGCGGGGTCAGCAACGTGATCGCGCGCCGCGGCGCGTCGGTCTCGCTCGGATCGGGGCTCCTCCTCGTGATGGAGGGCGGCGCTCTATCGCCCGAGCCACAGCCGGAGCCGTAGGCGGAACAGGTCGCGGATCGCGCGCGCGACGACGATGAGCGTCGCGCCCTTCTCCTCGCCGTAGCGGCGCGGGAAGTGACGGACGCCGACCTGCTCGATACGCTCGCCCGCCGCGCGCAGGACGAGCAGGAGCTCAGGCGAGAAGAACGCGCCGTTCGAGCGGATGCGTGAGAGCGGCACGCGCGTGAACACGTCGCGATCGAAGAGCTTGAACGCGCAGTCGACGTCGCGGAACGGCGCGAAGAAGAGGATGCGGATCAGCGTGTTGTAGACCCACGCGATGACGAGCCGCTTCGCCGGGTCCGCGCGCTTCTCGCGGTAGCCGACGACCACGTCCGCGCGGTCGAGCAGCGGGACGAGCCGCTCGAGGTCGTCGAGGTCGAACTGCCGGTCGCCGTCGCTGAAGAACACGTATCGCTTCGTCGCCGCCGACAGGCCCGAGCGGACGGCGCCGCCGTAGCCGCGGTTCGGCCGGTGGTGCACGACGCGGACGCTGGGATCCTCGGCCGCGAGACGATCGGCGATCTCACCGGTGCGGTCGCGGCTGCCGTCGTCGACGATGACGATCTCGAGGTCGTCGGCGTACTTCGGAAGCTTCGTCTGCGCCTCGCGCACCAGTGCCTCGACGGTCCGCTCCTCGTTGTACGCCGGGAAGAAGAAGGAGAGGCCCGCGAGGCGCGCCACGGCGACACGGTAGCGTGCGGGTCGTGCGGAGCATGGATCGCCGGGTCGCGCTCGCTCTCTCGCTCATCGGCGCCCTCGCGTACGTCGCGTTCGGGTGGGGGACCGAGACCGTCTACGACTACTACGGCCGCCTCGGCGAGGCCTTCGCGCAGGGCCGCTGGTGGCTCACCGACGCGCCGCCGTGGCTGAACGAGCTCGTGAGCTGCGGGAGCGGCAGATGGTGCGTCGTCTACCCGCCGCTCCCGGGCCTCCTCTCGATCCCGTTCCTGCCGCTCGGGACGGCGCTCGGGCAGAGCCTCATGGCGCGCGTCGCGGGCGGCGCGTCGGCCAGCCTCCTCTTCCTCGGGCTGCGCGCGTACGGCGCGCCGCGCTCCGTCGCGATCGCCGGCGCGCTCGTCTCGACGTTCGGGACGACGCTCCTCTTCTCGAGCGTCGACGGGCGCTCGTGGTACGCGGCGCAGTCGGTCGCGATGCTCTTCGGGTCGGCGGCGTTCTGGGTCGCCGCGCGCGGCGGCCCGGGCTGGGCCATCGGCGCGCTCATCGGCCTCGCGGCGCTCGCGCGGCTGCCGTTCGCGGCGGCGACGCCGGCGCTCGCGCTGCTCGCCGCGCGACGCGCGGGCGCGCCGTACGCGCCGCTCCTCGCGCGCGTCGTCGCCGGGGGCGTCCCGTTCGCGGTCGTGTACGTGGCATACAACGCGATGCGCTGGGGCTCGATCTTCGACCTCGGCTACCTCACGCTGACGCAGGGCGACGTGTTCTTCTCGAAGGGGCTGTTCTCGATCCTCTACCTGCCGCGGCACCTCGCCGCGATCTTCCTCGAGCCGCCCGACCTCGTCGAGGGGACACCGTGGTTCCTCCGCTTCCGCTTCCACGGCATGAGCCTGTTCCTCACGACGCCCGCGTTCCTCTTCGTGTTCGCGGGCCTCCGCGAGGTGCGCCGCAGTGCCGCCGTGGCCGCGACCGCGATGGCGGCGGGGCTCACGCTCATCCCGAACGTCCTGCACGGCACCGTCGGCTTCGCGCAGTTCGGCTACCGCTTCAGCCTCGACGTCCAGCCGTTCCTCGTCGCGCTCGCGGTCACCGGTGACGCCGTCGCGGGCGGCGTGTGGCGGCGGCGGCCGTCGATCCTGTTCATCGCCGCGGGGCTGATCGCCGTCGCCATCAACGCGTACGCGGCGATCGCGATCGTGCGCTTCGGATACTGGCAGTGACGAGGATGTCGGAATGAGGCAGCGCGAGGCAGGCCTCGTCCTCTGGGGTGCCGTCGCGATCGGCGTCGCGCTCCGGCTCCTCGTGTTCCGCGGCCAGGGCTTCCCGAGCGACGTCGGGTCGTTCATGGCGTGGGGCGAGCGCATCGCGGACATCGGGCCCTCGCGCTTCTACGAGCCCGGGTACTTCAGTGACTACCCGCCCGGATTCCTCTACGTGCTCGGGCTCATCGGCGCGCTCTTCGACGGCGAAACGCTACGGCTGGTCGTGAAGGGGCTGTCGATCCCGGCGGACATCGCGCTCGCGTACGCGCTGTATCGCGTCGTCGCGCCGTCGGCCGGCGCGATGGCCGGCGCCCTGGCCGGGGCGCTGTGGATCCTGCAGCCCGGACCGATCTTCGCCGGACCGTACTGGGGCCAAGTCGACTCGTGGGGGACGCTCCCGTTCCTCGGTGCGCTCGTCATGGCCGGCCAGCGCCGGTGGATCCTCGCTGGCGCGCTCGGCGCGGTGGCCGCGATGGTGAAGCCGCAGTTCGGCCTCGCCGCGATCGTGGTCGGCGCCGCCGCACTGGTCGAGCTCGTCCGGACCGGCGCGTGGCGCCAGCTCGGGTCGGTCGTCGTGTCGGGTCTGCTGACCGCCGTCGCGATCGCGCTGCCGTTCCGCCTCGGGCCGGGCGAGTTCGTCGCGCTCGTGCGCAGCGCCGCCGAGACGTATCCGTACACGTCGCTGTACGCGTTCAACGTGTGGTCGGTCGTCGGCGACTTCTGGAAGCCCGACGCGAGCTACGTCGTCATCGGCGGCGTCCTGCTCGTCCTGGGGATCGTCGCGTCGCTCGTGCCGCTGTGGTGGCGCCGCGACACCGCCACCCTCCTCGCCGTCGGCGCGTTCGTCGCGATGGCGTTCTACTTCCTGCCGACGCGCGCGCACGAGCGCTACGTGTTCCCGGCCCTCGCGCTGCTCGCGCCGTTCGCCGTGACCCGTTCGCGCATGCTGATGCCGTACGTCGTCATGGCGACGGCGTTCTTCGCGACGCTCTACTTCGCGTTCACACGCTATCCGCAGAACGGCCTCACGGCGCCGGGCCTCATCGAGAGCACGCTGTTCGGCCGCACCGGACAGATCGGCCTCGCGCTCGTGATGATGGGCTCGGCCGCGCTCATCACGTGGCGGCTCGGGCGCGGCGAGACGGAGCTGCGCGAGACGATCGAGGTCGGCATGGCGCCGGCGCGCCCTCACCTCACGGCGCCGGCCACACAGGCGTGGCGCCTGCCCGCGGGCCTCGCGCCGGGACGAGCGCCGACGAAGCGCGACCTCACTCTTGCGCTGTTCGTCGCGCTCGCGGTGCTCGCCACGCGCGGGTTCCGGCTCGATCAGCCGCGCGACATGTACTTCGACGAGGTCTACCACGCGCGGACCGCGATGGAGCTCCTCGCGCAGCGCGACCCCTACGAGTGGACGCACCCGCATCTCGCGAAGCAGATCATGGCGCTCGGCATCGCGGCATTCGGCGGCGATCGCGTCGAGTCGCGCGAGGCCGCCCCGCGCGGCGTCACGGCCTTCGCCGTGAGCGGCGCCGGCCTGCGCGCCTACGGGATGGCCGACGCCCGCGTGGAGGTGCGGCAGCGCGACGGGAGCGGGTCGACCGTCCTCGCGACGCTCGACGGCCCGGTCCGCCAGATCGGGTTCCACGGCACGACGGTCATCGCGGTCACCGACCGCGCGCTCAGCGAGCTCCCGACGCTCGCGATCGACGCGCTCACGGGCGACCGCTCCACCGGCGGGCCGCAGCGCACGCGCCCGGTCGGCGGTCCGCCCGTCGCCCTCGCGGTCACCGAGACCGTCGCGGTCGTCGCGACGCCGGACGCGGTCGAGATCCACTCGCTCGGCACGGACGCCGCGCCGCGCCGCGTGCCGCTGCGCGCGGTCGCGCTGACGGCGCGGTCCGACGCCGAGGTCTTCGCCGCTGACGGCGAGAGCACGATCCAGATAGTGAACGTGACGACCGGTCAGGCGGTGGGCCGGATCGCCGCGGCCGCGCCGGTGTCGGCGCTCGCGTGGGCGCAGGCGGTGGGGCGCCTCTACGCCGGTCGCGCCGATCAGGCCGTCATCGACTGGTACGAGCCGCCGAAGGAGTCCGGCGGCACCGGCAGCCTCGGGGGCACGGTCCCGCTCTCGAACGGCCGCACCGGCGCGCTCGCCGGCGCCGTCCGCGCGCTCGCGACGATCCCGCGGACGCAGCTCGTGTACGCGCTCGCGGACGGCAAGGCTGTCGTCATCGAGACGCAGGGCGCGTCGCCGTTCGCGGCCATCCCCGTCGGCGGCGCGTACCTCGGGGTCGATGGCACGGGCGACGAGCTCGACGTCCTCGGCGATACCGGGCTCGAACGCATCCCGACGGGGCGCCACGCCTTGGCCTGGCGGCTGCCGGGCGTGGTCGGCGGCGCGATCATGGCGTTCTTCATCGTGCTCCTCGCGCGCCGCTTGTTCGCCGCGCCGCTCGTCGCGGCCATCGCCGGCGCGGCCGTCGTGCTCGACGGCGCGATGTTCGCCCAGGCGAGGATCGGGATGAACGACATCTACATCGGGACCTTCCTCGTCGCGGGGTGGTACTTCGTCGTCGCCGCGCACGCGCCGCGGCGGTCGAGCGCGGTCGACCTCGCGATCGCGGGCGTCCTCCTCGGCCTCGCGGCCGCGTCGAAGTGGGCGGCGTTCTACGCCCTGGCCGGCCTCGGCGTGTACTCGGTCGTCGTCACGGCGTACGCGTGGAGCCGCGAGCGTCCGGGCACGGGCGGACCGTTCGATCTCCTCGCGTGGCGCGGCCGCGTGCCGAACGCGGCCCTCCTCTTCGCGTGCTTCGCGGTCGTGCCGCTCGCGATCTACGTGGCGAGCTACGCGCGCTGGTTCGGGGGGCCGACGATCCCGTACGGCTGGGACCTCGTCGAGCTCACGAAGCAGATGTACTGGTACCACTCCGGCCTCACCGCGCCGCACCCCGCGGGGTCGCCGTGGTGGAGCTGGCCGTTCGTGCTGAAGCCCGTGTACTGGTACCTGGGGTCGCCCGGCCGGAACGCGACCGCGGTCATCTACGACGCCGGCAACATCGTCCTGTTCTGGGGCGGCGCGGCGGCGTTCGTCTGGGCCGTCGTGAGCGCGATCCGCGCGCGGTCATGGGGCCTCGCGATCCCGATCTTCGCGCTGCTCACGCAGTACGTGGCGTGGGTGCCGATCACCCGCGTGCTGTTCTTCTACCACTTCTTCACCGCGCTCCCCTTCTATCTGATCATCCTCGCCGCGGGGCTCGTGGCGCTCTGGGAGAGCGGCCACGCGCGGGCCGTCACGGTCTTCCTCACGCTCGCGGGAGCGGCGTTCGTCTTCTTCTATCCGTTCGTCTCGGGCTTGCCGACGCCTGCGGACCAGGCCGGGGTCTTCTACGTCCTGCCGACGTGGCAGTACGACTGCCAGTTCTACCCGGAGTTCAAGTGCGACGCGGCGATCCGCGGGGAGATCCCGGTGGAGCCGATCCTGGGTCGCCTCGCGGTCGCCGCCGGCGTCGGGGTGCTCGGATACGCGGCGCTCACGGCGATGCAGAACGGCGGCGCCGCGCGCGCACGCGCGTTCATCGCTCGCGTTGCGCCGCGACGTCCTGTCGCCGAGTGACGCTGACCGCTCCTCCGACGCGACGCTGAACTCAGCGGAGATCCTCCCTTTGAGGGCGAGGGAGTGCCCCTCGACCTGACCGTACGAGACTGCCGGCGGAGTGTGTCCCTGAGGGTGTCCGGTGCTCTCGTGCCAGGTCGGCACGGTTCCGTGCCGATCTGACACGGAAATGGCCTCATCCGTACCAACGTGGCACGGTTCCGTGTCAACTTGGCACGGGATCACCACTGACCCCGAAGGGAACACTCTCGCGTCCAGCGCGCCCCCACATGGCTCTCTCGTCGAAGGAAGCTCGATAACGACTACGGAGACGTGGTCGGCGTGGGTGAGGCGTCGGGGGTCGCCGTCGGAGGAGCCGGGGATCCCGGCGCGAGGACCGGGGTCGAGGTCACGAGCGCGGTGACGGCGATCGCGACCAGCGCAACGAGCATCACCCAGATCGCGCGCGCACCGGACGCCGGCGCGGCGTAGACGACGACCGTCACGTTGTCCTGACCGCCGCGCGCGTTCGCGAGATCGACGAGCGCCCGGGCGGCGCGCTCGGGCGGACCGGCCGACAGTGCCGCGATCTCGCTCGGCTCGACGTGGCGCGTCAGCCCGTCGGAGCAGAGGACGACGCGGTCGCGCGCGCGCAGCGCCTCGACGAAGACGTCCGGCGCGACGCCACGCGGGTCGCCGACGAAGCGCGTGATCGAATTGGCCACCTCGCCGCGGTGGTCCGTCGTGATCTGCCGCGCCACCCCGCGGCGCACGAGGTACGCGCGCGAGTCCCCGAGGTTCGCGACGGCGAGCTGCCGCCCGCGCACCGCCGCCGCGACGAGCGTCGACGCGGCGGAGGGGCTCGGGCTCGCGCCGGTCGTCCGCAGCACCGCGTCGTTCGTTCCGCGGACCGCCGTTGCCAGCGCGCCGGCGATGTCCCGTGCCCGCCCGTCGAACGCCGACGCGAGCGCGTTCACCGCCGCCGCGCTCGCGAGCTCGCCGCCGGCCTCGCCGCCGACGCCGTCGGCCACGGCGATGAGCGTGCCGGCGCGCGTCGTCCGGGCGACGTACCGGTCCTCGTTGTCCTCGCGCACGCGGCCGCGGTGGCTGACCGCGCCGACGTCACCCACCGCTACCGGCTGCCTTTGGGCAGCCGGCAATCCGCGCCCGGCGCGAGGAACAGCTTGGCCGCGCCACCCGATGGGACGGGCGCGTTCGCGGCGGGCTGCTGCTCTACGACGCCGCACGGCGTGCCGCGCGCGCCCGCGCGCACCTCCCAGGGGACCGGGCTCGTGTAGCCGACCGCGATCAGCTGCCCCGCCGCGTCCTCGATGTCCTTCCCGACGACGCTCGGCGTCACGCGTGCGCCGGGCGTCGCGCTCTGGGTCGGCGACGGCGCGAGCGCGATCCGCACCGGGAAGTTCATGAAGAGGAGGACGGCCGCGGCCGCCACGACGAGGACCGCGACGAGGGCGGCGACGCTCGATGCTCCTGCGCCGCGCCGTCGCGGCAGCGGCCGCGGGGCGGGAGGCACCACGGGCGTCGTCCGCGTGCGCTCGCCGCGCACCGCGGCAAGGAGATCGCGCGCGAACGCGCCCGCGGTCTGATAGCGGCGGGCAGGATCGCGCGCGAGCGCTTTCGCCACGACGGCGTCGATCTCAGGGTCGATCCCGACACGCGCGCGGCGCAGCGACGGCACCGCGCCCTCGAGCCGCTCGCGGAGGATGTCCTCCGTGCCCATCCCCTCGAACGGCGGCTGTCCGGCGAGGAGCTCGTATGCGACGAGCCCGAGGCCGTAGACGTCGCTGGCCGCCGTCGGCGTCTTCCCTTCGATGCGCTCCGGCGCGATGTAGCGGGGAGTCGCGATGAGCTCGTGCTCCGCCGGGCCGCGCGCGGCGCGCGCGATCCCGAAGTCGGTGAGCTTGGCGGTGCCGCGCTCGTCAAGGATGACGTTCGCCGGCTTGACGTCGCAGTGGATGACGCCCGCCGCATGCGCGGCGTCGAGGGCGTCGGCGACCTGCGCGACGACGCGCGCGGCCTCGATCGGCGTGAGCGCGCCGCGATCCTCGACGACGTCCCGCAGGGTGCGCCCGCGGACGTGCTCCATGACCATGAACGCGTCGGGGCCGTCGACCCCCTCATCGAACACGGTCACGACGTTGGGATGGGCGATGCCCGCGGCGCGCCGGGCCTCGCCGGTGAAGCGCTCGCGGAACGCGGGATCGGCCTCCGCGCCGAGCAGCTTCACCGCGACGTCGCGGCCGAGGCGCTCGTCGCGGGCGCGCCAGACCTCGCCGGCGCCGCCCTCGTCGATGCGCTCGAGGAGGCGGTAGCGCTCGGCGAGGACCCGGCCTTCCTCGCGCCCCGATGCGGCCGCTTGTTCTTCTCGGCGGTCGCCTTCAGCGCCGCCTCTGGCCGCAGCGCTCACGACAGGGCGAGCAGGAGCGCCAGCGCCTCTTCGTAGACGCGGTCGCTGGCGAGGATGGTGAGCTCTTCGCCGAGGAGCCGGACCACGTCGGTCGGTGGCAGCGGCACGATCCGTTCCGCTGCCAGCGTCCCATCCTGCCGCACGCTGAGCGTCGCGTAGCGCGGCCGTCCGTCCCCGGACATGGCGTGGACGCGGAACTCGGACCGCCGCCCGTCGCGCTCGCCCTCGACGCGGATGCCGGTGACGTCGCCCTCCGCCATGCCGCGCTCGAACCGCGGACGGACGCGGACGCGCACGGGCGCCCCATCGGAGCGGCGCATGGAGAAGAGGAGGCCGCCGGCCTCCGACGGCGCGATGCGCTCGGCGGGGCTCCACCCGAGGCGCGCTCCGAGCCACCCGATGAGGAGGAGCGCCTGCGACGGATGGATCTCGCGCCCGTCCGCGTCGACCGAGAAGCTCACGCGCACGCCATCGACGTGCGGGAGCATGGCGCGCCAGGTCGGCACGTCGAAGAACTGCGTGAGCAGCTCGCGCCACCCGGTGAGCCGCGCCCAGTTGAGGTCGGTGAGCGCGCACCGCCGCCGGCCGATCATGCACCGCCCCGCGAGCTCCGGGAGCGTCGCCTCGGGTCGCGCGAAGTCGGCCGAATCGACGAGCAGGCGGTCCGCGAACGCGACGACGTCGTCGAAGTGGCGCTGCCCGATCGCCGGCGAGCCCGTCCACCACACGAAGATCGGCAGATCCGGGACGAGGAGCGGGACGATGACGCTCGTGAGGCGGTCCGCGCAGTCGCCGCGGGCGCGGACCAGGATCTGCTCATAGTGGACCTGCTCGTAGCGGTCGACCGAGGGGAGCTGCGCGTGCAGCTCGATCGCCGGCGCGGCGTCCGGATCCGGTCGCCGATCCATCAGGACGACGATCGCGCGCGAGGGATGGCGCATCGCGAGCTCCGACACGGTCGCCGCCGCGCGCAGCGCATGGACCTCGCGTGTCGCGACGACGACGATGTTCACCACCGCGGCGCGCGCCACCGTCGCGACCTCGTCGACCGTCACGGCTGCCGCCAGCGCCGTCCGTCGCGCGCCATGAAGATGTCAGCTTCCTGCGGGCCCCAGGTCCCGGCCGCGTACAGCGGCACCGGATCGGCCGAGCGTCGCCACGCCTCGAGCACCGGGTCGACGAGCCGCCACTGCTCCTCGACCTCGTCCTGGCGCGTGAACAGCGTGGCGTCGCCGCGCAGCGCGTCGAGGATGAGCGTCTCATAGGCGTCCGGGGCGTCGACGAGGAAGGACGCGCCGTACACGAAGTCCATCGCCACCGAGCGGATGCGCACGCCCTGGACCGGCACCTTCGCGCCGAACTTCAGCGAGATGCCTTCCTCCGGCTGGATGCGTACGACGAGCGTGTTCGGCTCCATGCCCTCCCGCGCGTCCTCGCTGAAGAGATGGTGGGGGACCGCGCGGAACTGGATCGCGATCTCCGTCGCGCGCTTCGGCAGCCGCTTTCCGTGACGGAGGTAGAACGGCGTGCCCTCCCAGCGCCAGTTGTCGACGAACAGCTTCAGCGCGACGAAGGTCTCCGTCCGCGACTCGGGCGCGACCTCAGGCGCGTCGTGGTAACCGACGACCGCCTCGCCCTCGATGAAGCCGGGCCCGTACTGGCCTCGCGCGGCGCGCTCCGCGAGCTCCTTGGGTCGGATCGGGCGGATGCTCCGGAGGACCTTCACCTTCTCATCGCGGACCGCGTTCGCGTCGAACGCGACCGGTGGCTCCATCGCGACGAGCGCCAGCAGCTGCAGCAGGTGGTTCTGCACCACGTCGCGCATCGCACCCGCCGTGTCGTAGTACTCGGTGCGCTCCTCCACGCCGATCGGCTCGGCCACGCTGATCTGCACGTGGTCGACGTACCGCCTGTTCCAGACCGGTTCGAAGATCGAGTTCGCGAACCGGAAGACGAGGATGTTCTGCACGGTCTCCTTGCCGAGGTAGTGGTCGATGCGGAAGATCTCGTCCTCCGCGAAGACCTCGTGCAGCGTCCGCGAGAGCGCGGTCGCGCTCGCGAGGTCGCGCCCGAACGGCTTCTCGACGACGACGCGCGACCACCCGCGCGGGCCGCGCAGCTCGTGCCGCCCGATGGAGCGCACGATGGGCACGTACGCGGTCGGCGGTGTCGCGAGGTAGAACAGCCGGTCCCCCTCGGTCCCGAGCTCGCCGTCGAAATGCTCGAGGCGGCGCCGCAGGTCGGCGTAGCCGTCGTCGGCGCGCACCGAGACGTAGTAGAGGCGCTCCGCGAACGACGCCCAGACCTCCTGGTCGATCGGACGCGATCGGCTGTGCTGACCGACCGCCTCGCGCAGCTGCGACCGGTACTCGGCGTCGGTCAGCTCGCCGCGGCCGACCCCGACGACCGCGAACGCCGGCGGCAGGAGCCGCTGGCGCGCGAGGTCGTACAGCGCGGGCATGAGCTTGCGCGAGGTGAGGTCGCCGGTGCCGCCGAAGATCACCATGACCGACGGCTCCGGCATCCGCGCGAGCCGCAGCCCCGCGCGGAGTGGATTCTCGACGGTGGTCGCTACCCGGTCCCCGCCTTTCGAGAGCTTCGATCCGCATCCGCGCGGCTCGAGCTCTCCGTTCTCACAGCGTGTCCGCCGAACTGGTTCCTCAGCGCGGCAGCGAGCTTCATCGCGAATGAGTCCCCCTCCTGCCGTGACGTGAAGCGCGCGAAGAGGGAGTGGGCGAGGACGGTCGCGGGCACATCGTGCGAGATCGCCTCGAGGATCGTCCAGCGGCCCTCGCCGCTGTCGGCGACCCAGCCCTTCAGTCCCGCGAGGTCGGTGCCTTCCTGCTCGAACGCGCGCTCCGCGAGCTCGAGGAGCCAGGAGCGCACGACGCTCCCGTTGTTCCACACCCGCGCGACCTGCCGCAGGTCCATGCCGAACTCGCTCGCATGGAGGAGCTCGAACCCCTCGCCGTAGGCCTGCATCATCCCGTACTCGATCCCGTTGTGGACCATCTTCACGAAGTGGCCGGCGCCGCTCTTCCCGAAGTGCGCCCATCCATCCGGCGGCGCGAGCGTGTCGAGGACCGGACGCAGGAGGTCCACCGCGTCCTTCGGTCCGCCGACCATCATGCTGTAGCCCTTCTCGAGCCCCCACACCCCTCCGGAGACCCCGACGTCGACGAAGCGGAACCCCCTCGCGGTGACCTCGGCCGCGCGGCGCATCGTGTCGCGGAAGTAGGAGTTGGCGCCGTCGACGAGCACGTCGCCCGCCGACGCGTGGGCCATGAACTCGCGGAGCGTCGCGTCGGTCACGTCGCCCGCCGGCACCATCGACCAGAGCACGCGCGGCGCGGCGAGCTGCCCGCACATCTCGGCGATCGAGGAGGCGCCGACCGCCCCGTGCGCCCTCGCCTCGTCCACCGGACCGGGGCTCCGATTGCCCGCGACGACGCGATGTCCGCCGCGCGCGAGGCGCGTGACCATGTTCCCGCCCATGCGGCCGAGCCCGTAGAGGCCGATGTCCATGGTGAGGAGAGCATTCTGCGATACCGTTCGGTCCATGGCGGTCACTGCGCCCGCCAGGCTCGACACGTACCGTGCCGTGGCGCGTCAACTCCGTGCGGACAGCATCCGCTGCAGCACGGCCGCCGGCTCGGGCCATCCGACGTCCTCGCTGAGCGCGGCGGACCTCCTGGCCGTGCTGCTGACCGGTCACCTGCGCTACGACTTCGCGCACCCCGAGCATCCGGCCAACGATCACCTCGTGTTCTCGAAAGGCCACGCGTCGCCGCTCGTGTACGCGGTCCTGCGCGCGGCCGGCGCGATCGACGACGTGGAGCTGCTGACGTTCCGCAAGCTCGGCAGCCGGCTCGAAGGACATCCGACGCCGATCCTGCCGTGGATCGACGTCGCGACCGGCTCGCTCGGCCAGGGCTTCCCGATCGCGGTCGGCATCGCGTGGGCCGGGCAGCGCGTCCTCCAAGCGCCGTACCACGTGTGGGCCATGCTCGGCGACAGCGAGACCGCCGAGGGATCGGTGTGGGAGGCGTTCGATCGCGCGGGCTACGAGCGGCTCGCGAACGTCACGGCGATCGTCGACGTCAACCGTCTCGGCCAGCGCGGCCCCACCGAGCTCCAGTGGGACACGGACGCGTACGCGCAGCGCATCGAGGCCTTCGGGTGGGAGGCCATCGCGATCGACGGCCACGACCTCGAGGCCATCGACGAGGCCCTCAGGCGGTGCCGCGACGCGGACCGTCCGACCGCCGTCATCGCCCGGACGATGAAGGGCCGCGGCGTGTCGTTCCTCGAGGACAAGGAGGGCTGGCACGGCAAGGCCCTGAAGCCGGACGAGGCGACGAAGGCGCTCGAGGAGATCGGCGACGCGCCCTCCCGCACGTTCGAGGTCGCGAAGCCTCCGGCGTGGACGCCCCCGCGCTCCGACCGCGCGAGCCCGGTCCTGCCGACGTACACCGACGCGGTCGCCACGCGCAAGGCGTACGGCGAGACGCTCGCGGCGCTCGGCACCGCGCGCGGCGACGTCGTCGCGCTCGACGCCGAGGTGAGCAACTCGACGCACAGCGAGGACTTCAAGAACGTGCGCCCGGATCGCTTCTTCGAGATGTACATCGCGGAGCAGCAGATGATCGCGGCCGCGGTCGGCATGCAGGTCGTCGGGCTCGTCCCGTTCGCGTCGACGTTCGCCGCGTTCCTCACGCGCGCGTACGACTTCATCCGCATGGCCGCGGTCTCGCGCGCGAGCATCCGGCTGGCGGCGTCGCACGCGGGTGTCTCGATCGGCGAGGACGGGCCCTCGCAGATGGCGCTCGAGGACCTCGCGATGATGCGGGCGGTCCACGGCTCGACCGTGCTGTACCCGTGCGACGGGAACCAGACCGCGAAGCTCGTGGCCGCGATGGCGGACCGCGAGGGGATCGTCTACATGCGCACGACGCGCGAGAAGACGCCGTCGATCTACGCGGCGGACGCGGCGTTCGAGGTCGGCGGCAGCGCGGTCGTGCGCGGCGGCGGGGCGACCGACCGCGTGGCGGTCGTCGCGGCCGGGATCACGCTCCACGAGGCGATCGCGGCGGCGGACGCCCTCGCGACGGAGGGTGTCACGATCCGCGTCATCGACGCGTATTCCGTGAAGCCGATCGATCGGAAGGCGCTCGTCGCCGCGTCGAAGGCGACCGGAGGACGCATCGTCGTCGTCGAGGACCACTGGGCCGAGGGCGGCCTCGGGGATGCCGTGCTCGCCGCGCTCGCGGGGGCCGGCGAGATCGGGCTGCGCTACCGCCATCTCGCCGTCCGCGACATGCCCGGCTCCGGCAAGCCGGCCGAGCTGCTCGACGCCGCCGGGATCTCGTCCGAGCACATCGTCGCCGCCGTCCGCGCGCTCCTCTAGGATCGCGGCGGGGAGGTAAGGGACCAGTGGACATCACCGTCATCATCGTCATCGCCGCGATCGTCCTGATCGCGCTCTTCCTCGTCGCGACCTACAACCGCCTCGTCACGCTCAAGCAACGCGTGAAGGAAGCCTGGAGCGACATCGACGTCCAGCTCAAGCGGCGCCACGACCTCGTTCCGAACCTGGTCGAGACCGTGAAGGGCTATGCGGCGCACGAGCGCGGCACGCTCGAGGCCGTCATCCAGGCGCGCCAGACCGCGGTCCAGGCGGCGGGCCAGCCCCCGGAGCAGCGCGCGCAGGCCGAGAACATCCTCACGGGCGCGCTGCGCCAGCTCTTCGCGCTCGCCGAGGCCTACCCGCAGCTGCGCGCGGTCGAGTCGTTCAACCAGCTCCAGGAGCAGCTGACCGCGACCGAGGACAAGATCTCGTTCGCGCGCCGCTTCTACAACGGCAACGTCCGCGACTACAACACGACGCTCCTGACGTTCCCGACGAACGTGCTCGCGGGCATGTTCGGCTTCACGTCGGAGCAGTACTTCGAGATCCAGGACGCGGCGGAGCGCGCGGTCCCGCAGGTGAAGTTCACCTGATCTGAGCGTGGCCGACACCGCGCGCATCAACATCTACGAGGCCGTCGCCGCGAACCGCTGGCGCACGGTCGTGCTCATCGGCGTGTTCAGCGCCCTGGTCGCGCTCATCGCGTACGCGGTCGGCGAGGCCATGGCGCCCGGCGCCGGCGTGGCCGCGCTCCCGTTCGGCCTCGGCGTGTCCGCTGTGTCCGCCGCGGGGTCGTATCTCGCCGGCGACAGGGTCGTCCTCGGGATGAGCCAGGCGCGCGAGCTGCGCGAGGGGGAGGAGCCGCAGCTGCGCAACGTCATCGACGCGCTCGCGATCGGCCTGGGGATCCCGGCACCGAAGCTCTACCTCATCGACGACACGGCGCCCAACGCGTTCGCGACGGGTCGCGACCCGCAGCACGCCTCGATCGCGGTCACCCGCGGCCTGCTCGACAAGCTCGACCGCACCGAGCTCGAGGGCGTGATGGCGCACGAGATGTCGCACGTCGCGAACCGCGACATCCGCACCATGCTCCTCGCGACCGTCCTCGCCGGGACGATCGTCCTGTTCGCCGATCTCCTCTTCCGCTCGATGCGCTTCGGGGGCCTGCGCCGCGGCCGCCGCGACCGCGAGGGTGGGGCAGCGATCGCGATCGTCGTCGTCCTGGCTGTCGTGCTCGCGATCGTCGGCCCCATCATCGCCCGCCTCATCACGCTCGCGATCTCGCGCGAGCGCGAGTACCTCGCCGACGCGTCCGGCGCCCTCCTCACGCGCTACCCGCCCGGGCTCGCGAGCGCCCTGCGCAAGATCGCCGCGGACCCCGAGCCGCTCGAGGTCGCGAACAAGGCGACGGCGCCGCTCTACTTCTGGAACCCGCTGAAGGATCGGCCGACGTTCCTCGACGGTCTCTTCGACACCCACCCGCCCGCGGCGGAGCGGATCCGCCGCCTCGAGGCCATGTGAGCCTATGAGGGGGCTCGGCCCCCTCAGACCCCAGAGAGGTCCGTAGCCTGACGTCGTGGCGTCGGAACTCCGCGCCGCGCTCATCGCGGTGGTGCTCGTCGTCGCCGCCACGGGGGTCGGCGTCGCGGTCGGGCAGCGGGCGCGCGCGACGCCGACGCCGCGACCGGTCCCGAGCCCGACGCAGCTCGCCATCCCGACCGCGACACCGGCCGATCAAGCCGAGGTGCAGCGACGCGCGTTCGCGCAGCCGCTCACGTCCGGATGTGCGACCGACCGGGCGGTGTGGCTGTTCGCGGACGGCGGCGCGGCCATCCGCTTCGACGGGCGCGTCTGGACGATCCCCGACCCGACGCTGCGGTCGCTCCATGCCGCGGCGTGCCGTGGAGGTATCGCGCTCGCGGTCGGGGCCGGCGGAAGCCTGCTCACGGCCGACGACGACAGGCGCGAGCTGCGCGCGGACCGCGTCGGCATCGCGGACCTGCACGGCGTCGCCATGCTTCCCGACGGCGCCCTCGCCGTCGGCATGTCGGGGACCGTCCTGCGCCAGGGCGCGCTCGACTGGAAGCCGATCGGCCCGGACGTGCCGATGGACCTCTTCGGCGTGGCCACGGACCCACCGTCGGCCTGGATCGTCGGCGCCGCGGGGACCGCCTATCGCCTCACGGCGAGCGGATGGGCGCTCGCGCCGCAGCCCCAGGCCGTGACGCTGTGGACCGTCTCGATGCCCAGCCCCGACGTCGCCGTGGTCGCGGGCGAGCGCGGCGCGCTGGTCCGGTGGGCGGACGGTCGCTGGACGACCATCGACGCCAGGACGGCGGCGACGCTGCGTGCGTCCGCCGTCGTCGGTGCGGCGACGTGGGTCGTCGGCGACTCCGGCACGGTCATCGAACTGCTCGGCGAGAGCGTCCGCCGCATCGACCTCGGCACGACCTGCACGCTCCGCGCGGTGTTCGCGCGGGGATCCGCGGTGTGGGTGGTCGGCTCGGACGGCATCCGCGGCGCCGCATGGCGGATCGCGCCGACCGGGACCGACCGCTGGGGGACGTGCTGACCCGGCGGAGCGGGCGCGAGGCGCCTACGCCGTCCGGAGCCGCGGGTCGAGGGCGTCGCGCAGCGAGTCGCCGAACAGGTTGAACCCGAAGACGGCGAGGCTGATGGCGACGCCCGGGGCGATCGCGAGCCACGGCGCCTGGTCGAGGAAGGCCATGCCCTGGCCGCGCAGCATGTTGCCCCAGGCCGGGTCGGGCTCGACGACGCCGAGCCCGAGGTACGACAGCGTGGCCTCGAGCAGGATCGCCTGACCGAGGAACGCGGTCATGAGGATGAGGTAGGGCGCGAAGACGTTCGGCGCGATGTGGCGCGCCATGATGCGCGGCGCCTGCACGCCGACGGAGCGCGCCGCCTCGATGTAGGGCATGCGCACGACGGCGAGGCCGCTCGCGCGCGTGACCCGCGCGACGCGCGGGATGACCGGGATCGTGATGGCGACGATCACCTTCTCCGTCCCCGGTCCGAGCGCCGCGACGATGGCGATCGCGAGCACGATGAGCGGGAAGGAGATGAGGACGTCCATCACGCGCTGGATGACCTCGTCGATCTTCCCTCCGAAGTACGCGCCGACGACGCCGAAGATCAGGCCAAGGGTCGAGCCGACGAGCGACGACGTGAAGCCGACGACGAGCGCCGTCCGCGATCCGTAGACGATCCTGGAGAACACGTCGCGCCCGAACGGATCGGTACCGAACAGGTGCTGCAGGCTGGGGGCCTCGGGAAGGCCCGTGAAGCGCTGCTCGAGCGGGTCGTACGGCGCGACGAACGGAGCGAGCAGGGCCGCGAGCATCATCACCAGGATCACGACGGCGCCGGCCGTCCCCAGCGGCCGCCGCCGGCTGAAGTCGCGCACGCCGCGCTGGAACCGCCGCCAGCCCGTGTCCTCGAGGTACCGCCGGCGCGCGATCTCTATCGCGTCGTGTGTCCCGATCGCGGGGGTCTGAGGGGGCGCAGCCCCCTCGTAGCGGGTCATGCGTAGCGGATCCGCGGGTCGAGGACGCCGTACAGGAGATCGACGACGAAGTTCACGAACACGAACACGAAGGAGAAGATGAGCACGATCGCCTGGATGAGCGGGTAGTCGCGGTGCGCCACCGCGTCCACGAGCAGCTTCCCGAGGCCGTTCACGTTGAAGACCTGCTCCGTGACCACGAGCCCGCCGAAGAGGAAGGCGAACTCGAGGCTGATCACCGTGACGACGGGCAGCAGCGAGTTGCGCAGGGCGTGCCGGACGACGACGAGCATCTCGCCGACGCCCTTGGCCCTCGCGGTGCGGACGTAGTCCTCGCGAAGGACCTCGAGCACGGATGAGCGCGTCATGCGCGTCGCCACGGCGGAGTAGCGGTACCCGACCGCGAGCGCGGGCCAGATGAGCTGCGCCAGATTCGCGACCGGGTCCTTCCAGATGGGCACGAAGATGAGCGGCGGCGCCCACTGGAACCAGACGACGAGCGCCAGGATCATGAGGATCCCGAGCCAGAACGATGGGAACGCCAGTCCGCCGATGCTGATGACGCGGACGACGTAGTCGACCCACGTGTCCTGCCGGACGGCGGCGATGACTCCCAGCGGGACGGCGAGGGTCGTCGCGATGAGCGCGGCGAGGATGGCGAGCTCGACCGTGATCCCGAGACGGGCGCCCACCTCCTCGATGACGGGGCGGTCCGTCCAGAGCGATGTCCCGAAGTCGAGCCGCGCGACGTCGCCCATCCAGTCGGCGAACTGCGCCTGGAGCGGCTTGTCGAGGCCGAGCAGCTTGCGCTCCCGGTCGATGACGTCCTGGGGCACCGACCCCGACTGCGAGTACCGAAGGGTCACGACGTCGCCGGGAACGACGCGCATGAGCACGAAGGTGACGATCGCGACGCCGAGGAGGGTGGGGACCATGAGGAGGAGCCGGCCGGCGACGTAGCGCCCCATCGCGCCCAGTCTCGGGCCGGCCCCTCCTCTTGGCTACTGCCTTACTTGGTCGCGAGCCAGATGTTCGCCATGTCCATCGTCGTGTAGTGGTTCGAGCCGATGCGGTATCCGCGGACGACGCTGAGGTACGGGATGATCCGGTACCACCAGACCACCGGCACCATCCAGGCCTTCTCGCCGATCGCGTACTTTTCGATGTCCCAGACGAGCTTCTTGCGCTTTTCGGGGTCGGTCTCGCGGCTCTGGGCATCGATCATCTTGTCGAGGTTCGCGTCGTCGTAGTGCGACAGGTTCAGGCCCTTGCCGAGGCCGCTGGCGGAATAGAACTTCGCGAGCTGAAGGTCGGGCTCGTCGAAGAAGTCGCAGTTGAAGTCCAGCCCGACGTCGAAGTTCTTGTTGCGGAGGTCGGCCTGGTACGCCGCCGTCTCCTTCACCTCGTGCGTCGCCGTGACGCCGATCTTCTTCCACTCGTTGATGAGGAAGAGCGCGAGCGGCTCGTAGGGCGTGGTCACGTTCCGGTTGAGGAACTTGAACGAGAGGGTGCTCACGCCCGCGTCGGCGAGCAGCTTCTTCGCGTCCTCCACCGCCTTCTTGTTGTCGCGCGAGAAGCCGGGGACCTTCTCGAGGTCGGTGTCGGACATCGCGAACGGACCCTTCGGCCGCATGAGGCCGCCGACGTCTTTCACGATCGTCTGCTTGGAGAGGGCCTCGCCGCCGGCCCATCGGTCGACCGCGATGTTGAGCGCCTGTCGCACGCGAACGTCGTCGAACGGCTTCTTCGTGGTGTTGAACGAGACGTAGTTCACGCACACCCACGGCGCTTCCTGGATCGCGAGGTCGTTCGGCAGCGCGCGCGACAGCGTGTCGCGCTGCTGGGGCGTGAAGCCCCGGAACTCGATCATTGCCTGCTTGCTCTGGATCGCGGTCGTCTGCCGGTTCACGTCAGTGATGAACACGGCCTTGTAGCCGTCGAGGTACGGCTTGCCCTTCTCGAAGTAGTTCGGGTTCTTCTTGCCCGCCCAGTGGGAGCCCTTCACGTACTCGACGTACGTGAACGGCCCGGTGCCCATGATGTTCTTCTCGTAGAACTTCGGATCGGCCTTCAGCTTCGCGGCGCTGTAGAGGTAGTTCCACGGCGACGCGAGCGCCGCCTGGAACGAGCCGCTCGGGTACTTCAGCTTGAAGACGACGGTGTTCGGATCGCCCGCGCTCACGCTGTCGACGGCGGCGTACGCACCCTGGCGCGGGCTGGTCACGCCCGTCGGCGGCGTGATGATCTTGTTGTAGGTCGCGACGACGTCCTCGCTCGTGAGGACGGATCCGTCGTGGAACTTCACGTCCTTCTTGAGCTTGATCGTCCACGTGAGCTTGTCGGCGGCCAGGGTCGGCATGCCGTCCGCGACGTCCGGGACGATCTTGCTCACGTTGTCCGCCGGGTCGAGCCTGTACAGGAGGCTGTAGTGCGGCGAGATCGGCTGCAGCGTCGCGAACGTGGTCGATTGGTGGGCGTCGAACGTCGGCGGCTCGGCGGTGACGACGTAGATGAGCTCGCCGCCGGGCTTCGGCTGCTCACCGGTCGGGAGCGCGGCACCGCTCGGCGCGGCCCCGGTCGCGGCCGGGGACGCGGCCGACGGCGCCGGCGAGGGCCCGCAGGCCGCGAGCATGAGCGACAGGGTCAGTGCTGTCGCGATGGGTGTGCGCATCCATCCCTCCCCGCGCGGGGTCACCGCGCCTCTCGTGATGTGGGGCGAACTATAGGCAAGCGAGGCCGGCAAGCGACGGCCCGCGGGCCGGCGCTTGCGGAGGAGCGCAGTTTGGCCGTAGGCCTATACGCAGCGGAACCTTCCTCCCACTGCCGGTACGGCTACGCGCGCGCCGGAGTTCGACCGACGACCTCCCGATAGACCCCCTCGAGCTGCCGCGCGACGTGCTCCCAGTCGAAGTCCCGCGCCCGCCGCGCTCCCGCCTGGCCGAGCCGTTCCCGCAGCGCGGGATCGTCGATGAGCTGGCTGATGGCACGGCAGAGCGCGTCCGGGTCCTTCGGCTCGACGAGGAGCCCCGTCACATTCCGCTGTACGACACGCTTGTACCCGTGGATGTCCGACGCGACGACGGCGCGACCGGCGGCCATGGCCTCGAGGAGGACGATCCCGAACGATTCCTGGCCGGTCGACGGCGCGCAGAAGATGTCGGCCGTCCTGTAGAAGCGCGCCTTGTCCAGGTCGTCGACGCGGCCGGCGAAGAGGACGTCGCGCAGCCCGTTCTCGCGGACGAAGCGCCGCATGCTCCCGAGCTGCGGGCCGGCCGCCACGAGGATCAGGCGCGTGTCGGGCAGGTGCGGCTTCAGCTTGGCGTAGGCGCGCAGCAGGTGCATCGCGCCCTTGCGCGGCTCGAGACGTCCGACGAACAGGAGGTTCACCTTGCCGTCGCGGTACTCCGGGAACGGCCGCGCCTGCGCGTAGAAGTCGACGTCCACGCCGTTCGGGATGATCCGGTACTCGCCGGGGAAGTACTCCGAGACGAAGTGGCGCGCCGCGCTGGACACGGCGATCCGCGCGGCCAGCTTGTTGAGGTAGTGCCGGCCGATCGGCCGTCCGAGCCAGTACGAGAGCGAGAACCCGCCGAAAGCGTGGAACGTGGCGACGTTCGGGCACTTCGCGCTGTCGAGGATCTGCAGCGACAGGAACGGCACGAGCGGCTCGTGGTGGTGGATCAAGTCGAACCGCTCGCGCTTCAGCATCCGCTCGACCAGGTATTCGAGGCGGAGCGAGAGCGTGATGCGCCCGATGCTGCCGTTGTACGGGACCGCGATCGCCTGGCCGATCTGGATGACGTCCTGCGCCGCCGGGTCGTCGCCCCAGGGCGCGGTGATGATGCGGACGTCGTGCCCGAAGGCCTTCAGTTGCTCGTACTGCTCGCGGATGTACGAGTTCGCACCGCCGGGCCGCGGATACGCGTAGGGACTGACGATCCCGATCTTCATCCCTTCGTCCCGCCGCGGACGTACCGGCGCCACACGCGCTTCGCGGGATCGCGCAGCATCGATCGGTACTGCTGCCGCACCGCGCCGTCGAGGTGCTCGCGCATCGTCCACCGGCGCCCTCCGGGCGTCGTCGTCCGCGCGCGGATCGCCTCGCGGAGGTCGTCGGTCGTCGTCCCGTCGAACTCGGTCCACGCCGTCCCGACGAGGTTCGCGTGGTGCGCGTCGCTCGAGCCCGTCGCCGCGACATGCAGGACCTGCTCGTTCAGCCGCTCGGCGCGCGTCGCGCGGACGCGGCCGGCGTACGAGGGGTTGCGCACCTCGATCCCGTCGATGAAGGTCGCGTCCTCGCCGCGCTGTGCGAGCTCGCGCAGGGCGCTCTCGCCGACGGAGAACGTGAGGTAGGAGAGCGGGTGCGGCACGACCGCGATGCCGCCGAGCTCGTGGACGAGAGCGATGGTCTCGGCGAGCGGCCGGAGCATCGGGACCTCGTCCTCGATCCACAGGGCGAGGAGATGGCCGGCGCGCGTCGTCACCTCCATCCCGGTGACAACGCGCACCGCGCTGTCGCGGCGCGCGGCCGCATCGCGGGCCTGGAACGACCCGCGGATGTCGTCGTGGTCCGTGAGCGCGATGACGTCGAGCCCGGCGCGCTCGGCCGCGGCGAGGATCTCTTCGGGCGTCGAGAGCCCATCGCCGAGGTCGGAGTGCAGCTGGAGGTCAGCGCGTCCCATTCCGACCCTCGCTCGGGGGGACGTCCCAGACCGGTTCGAAGACAGACCACTCCTCGGGGGTGCGCGCCACGTGCCGCTCGAGCACGGCGGCCCAGCGGCGCACGCCGTCGCGCACGTCGGCGTCGCGGTCTCGGGTCCTCTCGAGCGCGAGCTCCGGCTCGATGCTCGCGACGAGACGACCGCCCTCGCGCGACGCGAACGCGGGCAAGAGCGCGGCGCCGGTCCGGAGCGCGAGCGCGACGTGCGCCGACGGGAGCAGCGTCTCGCGCCCGAAGAACGTGACCCGCTCGCCGACGCCCGTGACCGCCCGGTCGGCAAGGAACCCGACGATGCCGCCGCGCAGGAGCGTCCGGCCGATCCCCATCGCTGAGCGCGTGTCGACCGCGCGGATCCCCATCGCCGAGCGCGCCCGGTCGATGAGCCGTCCGAGCTCGTCGGACTTCGCCTCCACGAGCACGGCGACGTCGAGCCCGCGCGCCGCGAGGATCTGCCCGCAGAGGACGACCGGCCCGAGATGGGCGCTCGCGAGGACGACGCCCTTGCCGCGCGCGTGCGCTTGGGCAAGTCCGGCCCAGCCGCGCACGTCGACCATGCGGAGGAGCCGCTCCGGCGTGAGCCGCAGGAGGCGGAACGTCTCGAGGTAGTGGCGGACCTGCCCGACGAAGACGCGCCGCGCGCTCGCGGAGCCCGACGAGACCACGGCGAGGTTCGAGCGCACCGCCGCGCGCGCGCGCGGCGCGGCGAGATACGCGACGGTGCCGACGACCTCGCTGATCGGCCGGTCGAGCGGGCCGGGCACCGCCGGCAGCGTCGCCTCGACCGCGCGCGACAGCGCGAGCGAGATCACATGGCTCCCGTCGGATGCGCCTCGCCGCCGGCCGGCCACATGGGCCGGAAGATGTACCACTGTTCGGGGCAGCGCCGGATGAGCTCCTCGAGCCCCCGCGCGATGGCCTCCGTGACGCGGGCGGTCTCGTGCGACGCCTGCCGCGTCCTGTCGACGAAGATCGGCGGGAGGGCGATCCCGCGGAAGCGGTCGTCCCTCTCGCGGAGGACGGCGGCGACGACGATCGGCGCCCCCGACACGCGCGCGAGGTTCGCGGCGACGGCGGGGAATGCGGCCTGCTGTCCGAAGAACTCGGTGCGTACGGTGTCGAAGGCGAGCGCCCGCGGGCCGAGATCCATCATCAGCCCGACCATCTCGTTCCGGCGCAGCGCCTGCAGCGCCTTCCGCGCCGCGCCGTTCGGCGAGTGGATGTTGATGTTCTTGTGCGCGCGATTGCCCACGAGCAGGTCCATAAGACGCTGGTTCGAGAGGTCGTCCGCGATGACGTTCAGCGGGATCTCGTCCGCGATGCGCGCGCCGCCCATCTCGAAGTTGCCGAAGTGGATCGACGCGAAGATGAGACCGCGGCCCTGCTCCGTGGCCGCGCGCAGGTGCTCCCACCCGTCGATGGAGACGAGGCGTTCGAGGTCCCCGGGCCTCAGGCGCGGGAAGCGCATGATCTCCACCACGTACTTCGCGAAGTTGCCGAACGAGCGGCGCGCCGTGCGCCGCACGGCGAGGTCGCTCGCGGGCCTCCCGAGGACCCGCGCGAAGTTCTCGTTCGCGATCCGGCGCTTCGTCCTCCAGACGCCGTACGCGAGCTCGCCCATCCCGGCGGCAAGGGGGTAGAGCACGCCGCTCGGCAGCCGCTGCGCGAGCGCGGCCGCGATCCGCCAGAGCCAGTACGCGAAGCCGTGGGCGATCGGGCGCCGCATCGACTACGCCCTGACCGCGGCCTTCTCCCCCGTGAGGACCTCGAGGTCCGTGCCCGCGATGAACGCCTCGACGCCCTCGCGGGCGACGTCGTCGGGGATCTGCTTCGGCGGCGACTTCATGAAGTACGCCGAGGGCGCGACGATCGTGCCGGCCAACCCGCGGTCGAGCGCCAGCTTCGAGCAGCGGATCGCGTCGATGACGACGCCGGCGCTGTTCGGCGAGTCCCACACCTCGAGCTTCACCTCGACGTTCAACGGCACGTCGCCGAAGGTCGTGCCCTCCATGCGGATGTAGCACCACTTGCGGTCGAGCAGCCAGGGGACGTGGTCCGACGGGCCGACGTGCACGTCGTCATGGGGGAGCTGGTACGGGAGCATGCTCGTCACGGCGTTCGTCTTGCTGATCTTCTTCGACTCGAGCCGTTCGCGCTCGAGCATGTTGAGGAAGTCGGTGTTGCCGCCGAAGTTCAGCTGGTAGGTGCGGTCGAGCCGGACACCGCGGTCGTTGAAGAGGTTCGTGAGGACCCGGTGCGTGATCGTGGCGCCGACCTGCGACTTGATGTCGTCGCCGATGACCGGCAGGCCGCGCTCGGCGAACCGGCGCTGCCAGTAAGGCTCGCGGCCGATGAACACCGGGATGCAGTTGATGAAGGCGCACCCGGCGTCGAGGATCTGCTCGACGTACCACCTCGTCGCCTCCTCGCTGCCGACCGGGAGGTAGCTGACGACGACGTCGGTCTTCGTGTCCTTCAGGATCCCGATGATGTCGTCCGTCGGGCCGGGGGCCTTCTCGATCACCTGCGCGAGGTACTTCCCGATGCCGTCGTGCGTCATGCCTCGGTGGACCTTCACGCCCGTCCGCGGGACGTCGGCGAAGCGGTAGGTGTTGTTGGGCGGGCTGTAGATCGCGTCCGCGAGGTCCTTGCCCACCTTGTTCTTGTCGACGTCGAACGCCGCGACGAACTCGATGTCGCGGATGTGGTAGCCGCCGAGGTCGACGTGCATCAGCCCCGGGATGCGCTCGCCCGGCTTCGCGCCGCGGTAGTAGTGGATCCCCTGCACGAGCGAGCTCGCGCAGTTGCCGACCCCCACGATCGCGACGCGGATCCTGTTCCGACCGTCGCGCGGGCGAAGCCCGCGCTCCGGCCCGCGTGCTCGACCTCGTCGCTGCGGCTGTCGCTTCGCGCCCAGGGGCCCCTGCCCCTGGGTCTGCGCGCGCGGGGGACGACCGTTCTTTCGCCCATTCAGGTTCTTTCGGCCATTCAGGCTGCCGTTGGTGCGTGCCATGGACCTCTCCTCATTCCAGCGCTCCCGCGCAGTGCGGGACGGCGCGGCGTTGCTCTACTGCTCTCGGGCGATCGACCGTATGACAGCGGTCGCGCGCTGCACGAGCGTGATGATCGCGAGGATCGCGACCGCGGCGACCGCCGCGGTGAAGGGCGTGATCGAGCCCAGCACCGCCCAGCCGGCGATGCCGGCGAGGACGATGACGAGCCGCGCCTCGCGTGGCGCGGGCCCGACGGTGGCCGAGACGCCGAGCGACTCGGCCTTGGCGCGCACGTAGGGCACGAGCGACGACGCTGACATCGCGAGGAGCGCGGCCCAGAGGAGAACGACGTCCGCGCGCACCGACCCGACCCACGCGGCCGCCGTGAAGACCGCGGCGTCGGCGACGCGGTCGGCGGTCGAATCGAGGAAGGCCCCGACTTTCGTTCCACCGCCGCGTGCGCGTGCGACGACGCCGTCGAGCGTGTCGGCGAGCGATCCGGCGACGAGTACGAGCAGAGCGACGAGCGGACGCTCGAGGGCGATGAGCGTCGCGCCGGCGATGGTGAGGAGCACCCCGAGCACGGTGATCGCGTTCGGCGTGACGCCGGCCCCCGAGAGCGCGCGGCCGAGGGGCGCGAGCGCGCCACGCGTGGCACGCGCGGCGGGTGCCGGGACGACGCCGTGAGAGGACGACACGGTCATCGCCGCTCCGCCGCGAGCTGCGCGCCGCGGGCGCTGGACCCGGCGATGGGCACGGACGCCGAGTTCATGAGCGTGCGGGCGCCGCGTTCGCTGAACTCCGCGAACCGCTCGCGGTCGAACGAGCAGCGGACCTCGCGGCCGACGCGCAGGGTGCGGACGACGCCGGCGCGCTTGAGACGGTGCAGGTGCCACGTGAGGAGCGGCTGGCTGATGCGCACGCGCCGCGCGATCTCAGAGACCACCTGCTCGCCCTCGGTCGCGAGCAGCTGGAGGATCCGGAGGCGCGTGACGTCGCCGAGCGCGCGGTAGTAATGACGAAGCTCGCGCAGCGACGCGTCGCTCAGCATGCGCCCCGTGCTCCCCCTCGGCCGCACGCCCGCGGGCCGACAGATCAACTTTCGCTTATGGATCTGTCACCGACAGTAGGCGTCGCCTCGGAGGGCGTCAAGAAGCCCTCGGCGAAGGCGGCCGCGAGCGGCCATGCCGCGACGCGCAGCAGAGAGCTCGGCCAGAGGACGTGCACGACGGTGCCCGCGATCGTCGCGACGCCGACCGCGCGCACGAGGACCGGCGCGCTCGCGCGAGGTCGCGGAGAGGTCACCGCCGGGCGGTGTTGAAGATCTCCGCGAGCTCTTTCACGGTCTCGTCCGATCGACCCTCGCGGAAGGCGTCCGCGACGCACGTGCGCAGGTGCCCCTCGAGCAGCAGGCCGTCGACGCGCTCGAGCGCCTTCTCGATGGCCATGGTCTGCCGGAGCACGTCCACGCAGTAGCGGTCCTCGTCCACCATGCGCTCCACGGCGCGCACGTGCCCGGCGATCGAGCGCAGGCGCGCGGCGATGTCCTTGCGGACGTCGGGCTCCACGGTCGAGATGCTACCCCCCTGGGGAGGGGGTCAGACCGCACCTATGCTCGGGACATGCCGCGGATGCGCCGTGCGGGGGGCCGCGCGCCGGTGCCGCTCTTCGGTGACGCGGACGCCAGCACGGAGGGGCGCGGCCGTCCGCTCGCCGCGCGTATGCGCCCGCGCGACCTCGCGGAGTTCGTCGGGCAGGCGCACGTCGTCGGGGAGGGCCGCGTCCTGCGGCGCGCGATCGAGGCCGGCCAGCTGCCGTCGTTCATCCTCTGGGGCCCGCCCGGGACCGGGAAGACGACGCTCGCGGCGATCGCGGCGCGCCACGCCGGCGCGCGCTTCGTGCCGATCTCCGCCGTCTCGGCCGGCGTCGCGGACCTGCGCCGCGTGATCGAGGACGCGCGCAAGCTCCGCGCGGCGACGGGAGAGCGGACCGTCCTCTTCATCGACGAGATCCATCGCTTCAACAAGGCGCAGCAGGACGTCGTCCTCCCGCACGTCGAGGAAGGCGACATCGTCCTCATCGGAGCGACGACCGAGAACCCCTCGTTCGAGGTGATCTCCGCTCTCCTGTCGAGGAGCCGCGTGTACACGCTGAAGCCGCTCGCCGACGAGGAGGTGCGGGCCATCGTGCGGCGCGCGATCGCGGACGAGCGCGGCCTGGGCGGCGCGACCGCCGCGGCGCCCGAGGCCGAGGACCTGCTCGTGAACGTCGCGAACGGGGACGCGCGCGTCGCGCTGAACGCGCTCGAGCTCGCCTCGGACGCGACGCCGCCAGGAGCGGACGGGATCCGCGCCGTCACCGTTGAGGCCGTCCGGGATGCGCTGCAGCGCCGCACGCTGCTGTACGACCGCGCCGGCGACCAGCACTACGACACGATCAGCGCCTTCATCAAGAGCATCCGCGGGTCCGATCCGGACGCCGGCCTGTACTGGCTCGTGCGCATGATCGACGCGGGCGAGGACCCGATGTTCATCGCGCGCCGCCTCGTCATCCTCGCCGCCGAGGACGTCGGTCTCGCCGATCCGCAGGGGCTCGTCGTCGCGTCCGCGGCGCAGCAGGCCGTCCACCTCATCGGTCTTCCGGAGGGCTACTACCCGCTCGCGGAGGCGACCGTGTACCTCGCGCTCGCGCCGAAGTCGGACTCGTTGAAGACCGCGGCCGGCCGCCTGACGGACGACATCGAGAACACGCGGGCCGATCCCGTGCCGCTCCACCTGCGGAACGCCGTCACCGGTCTGATGCGCCAGCTCGGCTACGGCAAGGGGTACCGGTACGCGCACGACAAGCCCGAGCACTTCGACCCGGAGGAGGTCTTCCTGCCCGGATCGCTCGAAGGGCGCGAGTACTACGTGCCGACGGAGATCGGCGCGGAGGCCGAGCTCAAGCGGAGGCTCGACGCGCTTCGGCGAAGCGTCCGAGCAGCAGGCCGAGCTCGTACAGGACGTACAGAGGGATCGCCACCAGGGTCTGGTTGAACGGGTCGGGCGTCGGCGTGAGGAGCGCGGCCGCGACGAAGACGCCGAGGAACACGTAGCGGCGCATCGCCGCGAGCCGGCGCCGCGAGACGACGCCGACGCGAACGAGCGCGAACATGATCGCGGGCACCTCGAAGACGATCCCCATCGCGAGGATGAAGACCGTGACGAACTCGATGTACTCGGCACAGCGGAGCTGCGGGTCGAACACGGTCCCACCGAAGTTCACGAGGAATCCGAGCGCCTGCGGGAGCAGCAGGAAGTAGCAGAACGCCATTCCCGTCATGAAGAGGAGCACGACGAACGGGCCGAGCCGCAGGACGAATCGGCGCTCGTTCGGCAGCAGCGCAGGGTCGATGTAGGCGAACAGCTGCCAGACGATGATCGGCATGGCCATGGCGATGCCCGCGAACAGGGAGACGCGCATGAACGTCGCGAAGCCCTCGGTCGGGGCCAGCGTGACGCAGGACCTGAGCCCCGACGGCAGGAGAAGGATCCGGATGAGCGTCTCCGCGAACGTGAACGCGATGGCCGTCATCACCGCGACGCCGATCGCCATCACGTAGAGGCGGCGGCGGAGCTCCTCGAGGTGCTCGATGAGGGACAGCTCACGGTCGCGCGCGCTCACGGCGACAGCCTAGAATGGTCATCGTTCACGCTCTGCCCCCTTAGCTCAGTGGATAGAGCGACGGCCTCCGGAGCCGTAGACAGGCGTTCGACTCGCCTAGGGGGTACAGACGTCAGGCAGGCCGCAGCCGCGTGACGAAGATCCAGTACCGCTCGCCCGTGTCGCTCTGCACCAGCCACTCCTCGTTCGTCGGCGACGGCCGAACGAGCTTCCCCTCGCGCCACTCCTCGCTGTGCGCCGGCTGCCAGCGCACGCGCGCGCCGGAGCGCAGGTCGAGGCGCTGCGGCGTTGTCTCGTTCACCGCGACGGAACGATACCCGCGACGGCGTCGAGACGGCGGACGTACTCGGCGAACATCGGCTCGAGGAACTCGTAGCGGCCGCGGCCCGTGCGCACGACGAGGCCCCGCGCGCGCAGCGAGGTGACCGCGCGGAGCACCTCGGCGCGCGGGACGTCGTCCTCCGGCCGCGCGGCATACGGCGCTTCGCCGCGCGCGAGGCGCTTCGCGACCGCCTGGAGGTACTTCTGGCCGCCGAGGTCGGTCCAGTGGAGCGCGAATGGCCGCTCGAGCTCGCGCAGCGCCACCTCGTACGCGATCGCGACCAGCTCCGCCGTCACCGCGCGCAGGTCCTGGTCGCGCATGAAGTGATAGAGCGCGGCGCAGACCTGCATGGTGTCCTGCGGGTGTCCGCCGGTCGCGTCGAGGATGCGGTCGACGTCGGGCTCGGCGATCGCGATGCGCTTCTGGCGCAGCTTGCGGGTCAGATACGCGTGCCAGTCGGCGGGGTCGATCCCGAAGCGGTGACCGCCCGCCTCGGCGAGGTCGTGCGCGACGGCGAACCGGTAGAGCGGCCGTCCCTTCTCGGCGAAGAGCTGCGCGAGGATCCCCTCCTCGGACCCGAGGAACGCGTACGCGACGCCGCGCTGGGCCTGGAAGCGCGACCGCATGACGTCGAAGACGCGCGGGCCGAGCCGGCCACTGGCCTGGAACTCATCGAGCGCCACGACGACGCGCCGCCCCGTGCGCTGCGCGACCGTGCGCGGCAGGTCGAGCCCCGCCTCGAACGCGCGCTGAGCCGACGTCTCGCGCACGAGCGGCAGGAGGAGGTCGAGGTGCTCATAGCGCACGCGGCCGCGCGCACGCAGGCCGGACGCGATCGCCAGCGCGTCCTCGAGCGCGCCTTCCTTTCCCTCGAGCGAGGCGAGCAGCGACGACGCGAGCCGCTCGGCGAGACCGCGGACGTCGGTCGCGCCGAGGCAGTCGACGTACGCGGTGACCGCACCCTTGCGGCGCAACCGGCGAAGGACCTCGAGGATCACCGAGGTCTTCCCGATGCGCCGCGGTCCCGCGATGAGCAGGTGCTCGCCCTCGCCCAGCCGCGCGGCCGTGCTCCGCATGTACGGCTCGCGACCGACGAGATCCTCGGCGGGGACCGGCCCGCCGACGGGGAAGTGCGGGCCGCGCGGGGCCGCGGCGAGGAGCGGCATGCGTCCAGTATACATGCGATGAGTGATATAGACGCATCGGATGCGTACTCGACGGCTCCGCTACGGTCGGGCCATGCGACGCGCCCTGCCCCTCATCGCGCTGCTCGCGGCAGGTGCGGCCGCGGCGTCGCGGTGGCTGCGATACCCGGCGGCCGCGCCGCGCACCCCGGAGGGGCAGGCCGCGCTCGAGCGCGCCGTCGCGGCCGTCGACCGTGAGCTCGCCGCCGACCTCGAGCTCATGTCGATGTTCGATCAGACGAAGCAGGCCTTCGTGCTGGAGAACGGCCAGTTCCTCGCGTCGCGGGACGTCATCGAGCGCGAGGCGCCCGCGGCCTACGCCGTCGTCGCCGACGTCTTCGAGCGCATCCCCGCGACCGAGGCGGCGATGGAGCGGCGCGGACCCGCGGCGTCGATCGCCGACGCCGACCGGGCCCTCATCCACGCGTGGGAGGGCGACGCGCGCGAAGCGCAGCGCGTGCTGCGCGCGTCGCTGACGCCGTCCCGGCTCACGCGGTGGAACGCACTGGCCGCTCGCCTGCGCGCACGCTTCGCATCCCGCTGACGCACCGCCCCGCTCGATGACAAGACGTTCTGGTCGGACCCGAAGCCCTACAGGCTCGGATACGCTCGCCGGCGTGCGGGCGGTCCAGCGGCGCGGATCGTTCTACGCGCTCGTCGAGGACGAGCTCGACGCGCTCACGGCCCGCCTGCGCGACGTCGGACGCGGCGCGCATCCCACGTTCGCCGCCGCGGCCGCGCACCTCTTCGGATCGCCGGGCAAGCTCCTGCGCCCGACGCTCGTCTTCCTCTCGGCGCGGTTCGGACCCGGCGCGGGCCGCGGCATGATCGTCGACCTCGCCGAATCGCTCGAGCTTGTGCACACGGCGTCGCTGGTCCACGACGACATCGTCGACGAGGCGGAGATGCGGCGGAACGTGCCGACCGTGAACGCGGTGTGGGACGACGACGTCGCGCTCATCGTCGGCGACTACCTCTTCGCGAAGGCGTACGCGCTCGCCGCGGTCCTGCCGAAGCCCGAGGTGATCGCGATGGTCGCGCAGACCGTGTTCGCGCTGTGCGACGGCGAGCTCACCGAGGTCGCCGCGCCGGGCGCCATGCCGACCGAGGCCCAGTACCTCGAGCGGATCGAGCTGAAGACGGCGTCGCTGTACGCGGCGTGCTGCCAGGGTGCGGCTCTGCTCGCCGACGCCGACCCCGAGCACGTCGCCGCGCTCGGCGCGTACGGCACGAACATCGGCCTCGCGTTCCAGATCACCGACGACGTGCTCGACCTCGTCGGGGAGGAGGACGACCTCGGGAAGGAGGTCGGCCGCGACCTCGCCGAAGGGATGCCGACGCTGCCGATGATCTACGCCGTCGAGCGCGACGGCCACGGCACCGCGCTCGCCGCGCGGGTCATGGCGCGCGACAAGTCCGCAGCGGAGATCGTCGACCTCATCGCGGCGATCAAGGCCTCGGGCGGCGTGCAGCGCGCACGGGCGCGGGCCCAGCGGTGCCACGACGAAGCGCTCGCCGCGCTCGATCGGCTCCCTGCCCGGCCCGAGCGCGACGCGCTCCGCGCGATCGCGGACTTCGTCGTCGAGCGGGAGCGCTAGCGACCGGGCGAGGGACCGCCCCCGCGCCGGCCGCGGCGGCGCTTGCGACGCCGGCCGCCACCACCGCCTCCGCCGCCCGCCGTCGCCACCGGCGTCGCGCGCTCCTGGCGCGGGATCTCGTCGGCGCCGTACGAGCCGACGCCCTTCGTGTGCGCCGGGATCGGTCCGAGCTCAACGCCGAGCTCCGCCGCGGTGAACTGCGCGCGGCCGCCGTCGGCGAGGCCGACGACGACCGCCTCGCGCGGCACGTTCGTGCCCTGGACCTGCGCGCACCCGGCCGTACCGCACTGGCCACCGACGCACGACGGGATGTGGAAGACCTCGCCGACCTTCGGGAGCTTGCCCTTCACCTCCTGATAGGTCTCGAGCTCGTAGATGAGGCAGCACTTCAGGCGGCCGCAGACCCCGGTGAGCTTGGCCATGTTCAGCGGCAGGTCCTGCTCCTTGGCCATGCGGATCGAGATGTTCGAGAAGCGGTCGAGCCAGGTCGCGCAGCAGAGCTCGCGCCCGCACGTCCCAACGCCGCCGGCGACGCGCGTCTCCTCGCGCGCGCCCATGCGGCGCAGGTCGATGCGCGCGCCCGCGAAGCGCGCGCTGAGCTCGCTCGCGTACGGGGCGAGGTCGAGCCGTTCGGCGCTCGCGTAGAAGAGCGTGAGCACGGAGCCGTCGAAGGCCCAGTCGCAGCCGAGGACCCTGATCGGCAGGGCCCGCATCGTCGCGTGCTCGGCCGCGATCGCCCGCGCCTCGTCCTCCATGCGCTCGTGCCGCGCGAGGAGGAACCGGTCGGTGGCCGTCGCCTTGCGGACGACGCGCCCGAGCGGCGGATCGACCTGCACGAGCGGCGAGTCCGTGGGCAGGAGCTGCACGCGCGCCGCGTCGAGCCCGAGCTCCGTGTCGACGACGACCCAGTCGTTCACCGCGAGGTCGCGCACGTCGCCCGGCTCGAAGAAGTACATCCGTCCCGCCCGCTGGATCCGCGCGCCGATGACGGTGCGCGCGAGGGCGGCGGTCACGCTCTCGCCGTCGCGCTGTACGGCAGCTTCAGGGCGAAGAGCTCGAGCATCATCCGCGCGTTCGCCGTGAAGTCGAGGTCACGACGGAACCGCTCGACGAGGAGCGACATCTCGAGCAGGTCCGCCGCCTTCGCGCTCGCCGCGAGCGCGCGCGTCTCGCGTTCGCGCTCGAGCCGGAGCGGGCGCACGAGCTCGCCGCGCGCCGCGACCGCCGCATCGCGCAGGAGCTCGGACCAGTGATCGAGGCGACGCGTGATCTCGGCCGTCCGCTTGCGGCCGTGTTCCTGATCGTCCGGCAGGTCGTTCAGGTCGAGCGCCCACGCGAACCGGTCGGTGAGCCCGCTCGACACGAGCCGGAAGAGCTCGTCCTCGAGCCGTTGCCGCTCGACCCGTGCTCCGTCGCCTGACGCGAGGGCGATCGCGAGGCCGGGCCGGCCGGCGGCGTCCGCCGCGTACCGCTGCGCGTCCTTCACCCCGCGCGCCGCGAGCCCGCTCGCGATCTCCGCGATCGGCACGAGCCGGAACGTGAGCGGCTGCAGGCGCGAGAGGATCGTCTGGTGGAGGGCCGCGGGGGTCGTCGTGATCAGCAGCAGGACGGCGTGCGCCGGTGGCTCCTCGAGCGTCTTCAGGAGCGCGTCCTGGCCGTACTGGTTGAGCTCGGCGGCATCGTCGATGATGACGACGCGCCACCTCCCCTCGAGGGGACGGAGCGCGAGATCGTCCTGCATCTCGCGGATCTGCTCGATCGAGATGTCCTTCTTGTCCGTCGCGCGCGCGACGATGCGCACGTCCGGATGTACGCCCCGCTCGATCTTCCGACACGAGAGGCACGTGCCGCAGCCGCCGGCCGCGCCGCTCCCGCAGTTCAGCGTCTGCGCGAGGCGCAGTGCGACCGTCCGCTTGCCGAGGGCGCGCGGGCCGAAGAGCCCGCATGCGTGGGCGACGTCGCCGCGGAGGGCGCGCGGGACGAGCTTGTCGAGGAGGCGACGCTGCCCGATCACGTCTCTCACGCCATCACCCTATCGTCCCCCGGGCGCGCAGACACGAAGACGAGGTCGAGCACCCGGTCGCGAGCGAGGGTTCATCCCGAGCGAGCGTCGGAATAGGCCCGCTCGGTCCGGTCCGCGATCGCCGGCCAGGTCCACCGCTCGAGGAGGCGGGCCCGCCCGGCCTCGCCCATGCGCCGCGCGCTCTCGGGATCGTTCAGGATCCGCAGGATCGCGCGCGCGATCGCGCGCGGCTCGTTCGCCGCGTGGAGGCCGTCGATGCCCTCGCGCACGATCTCGCGGAGCGGTGCGATGTCGCCCGCGATGACGGGTCGCCCCATCGCCCACGCCTCGAGGTACGTCTGGCCGAACGTCTCGTGGTCGCTCGGCATCGCGAGCACGGTCGCGCGCGCGTAGGCCTCGGACTTCGTCCGCTCGTCCACGACGCCGAGGTCGGTCCACCGTGGGTCCGGCGCGCGCCGGTCGAGGCGGTCGTGCCACGCGCGCTGCCCGATCGCGACGAAGCGCGCGTCGGGCCGCTCCCGCCAGACGATCCGCGCCGCGGCACGCAGCGCGTGGTACCCCTTGTAGCGCTCCTTGCGGCCGACGAACAGGATCGTCGCCGGGTCGGGCGCGCCATCGCCCGCGGGCGTGACCGCTGGGCCGACCCCCGTCACGTGCACGCGCGCGACGCCGCGCGCGCGGTACCACGCGGCCTCCCACTCCGTGAGCGCGAGCACCGCGTCCGCGCGCGCGTAGCGGGCGACGTCCCCGCTCGACGCGCCGGAGAACGGCTGACCCGGATGCACGAGCGGTGTCTCGACGAACGCCGCGCGGGTGGCGCGCGCCGCGCGCTCGAGCGGGCCGGCCCACTCGCGGGCGATGCAGTGCACGACCTCGCTGCCGTCGAGGGCGCTCGCGAGCGCGTCGTCGCTGGCGAGCGCGACCGGGAGCAGGCCGTCGAGCGCGGCGCCGATGCGACCGCCGATGGATGGGACGAAGACGAGACGGACGTCGCCGTCGCGCTCCTCGACGAGCCGTCCGCGCCCGGCGACCGCGCGCGCGGGGATACCGGGCCGGGCCCACGCGGGCCGCATCCCGACGACGCGCACGTCGTGGCCGCGCAGCGCCAGCGCCTGCGCGAGGAGGCGCGCGTGCAGCTCGGACCCGCCGACCGCGGACAGGAGCTTCTTCGCGATCGAGATCCGCACGGCTCAGGCGAGGGCTTCGGCCGCCTCGTCCACCTCGAAGCCCGCGAGCGCGCGCTGGTACGCGCCTTCGACGCGGTCGATGACGTGGTCCCAGTCCCACCGCTCGCACACCTTCGCGAGCCCGGCGCGACCCATCGACGTCCGGAGCCGGTCGTCGTCAAGGAGCCGGACGATCGCGCGGGCGACCTCGTCCGCCCGCTGCCGTACGAGCAGGCCGTCCACGCCGTGGTCGATCACCTCGCGCAGCGGCGCGATGTCGCCGCCGATCACCGGCCGCTCGTGCACCCACGCCTCGAGGTAGCCGAGACCGAAGGTCTCGTGGCGGGACGGCATCGCGAAGACGTCGCACGCGTCGAGCGCCGCCGCCTTCAGGTCGTGCGCCGCGCACTCGATGTCGATGATCCGCTCGTCGCGGTAGCGCGCGAAGTCGTCGAAGAACGTCGAGTAGAAGCCGTCGATCCCGATGAACACGAACCGCGTATCGCGGTGGTGCCGCCACACCGGCTCGGCCGCGTCGAGCAGCTGGATGTATCCCTTGTACCGCTCCTTGCGGCCGATGTAGAGGACGAGCGGCGCATCGGCCGGGATGTGGTGCGCGCGGCGGAACGCGACCCCGTCGCGCGATCGGGAGACGTTCGGACCCATGCCGGTCGCGATGACGCGCGAGCGCTCCACCGCGTGGTCGAGGAACCATCCGCGCTCCCACTCGGTCATCGTCGTGATCGCGGACGCGCGCCGGTAGCGCGCCACGTCCGACGTCGCGTCCCCGCCGTGGAACTGTCCGGGGTGGGGGAGCGGCGTGAGCACGACCGGCAGATCGAGCTCGTCGGCGACCTCGAGCGTCGAGTCGAGGTACTCGCGGCCGACGTTGTGGACGATCTCCCGGTCGGCGGCGTAGCGCCGCAGGATCTCGTAGCGCATGAGGTCGACGAGCGTCGTCGCGTCGGCGGCGAGGCCGAGGAACCCGCCCTTCGGCTTCACCTGCACGACCTCGACGCCGCGGTGCATGAAGACACGGTGGTCGTCGAACGCGCGCGCGCCGGCGTGATCGAGCTGCCACTTCGCGTGCTCTCGCTCGCTCGGCCACGCGCACACGACCCGGACGTCATGACCGCGTTCGGCGAGGCGCGTCGCGAAGTGGAAGCAGAGGCTCTCCGATCCGCCGATCGGGGCGTAGCCGCGCTTGACGAAGAGGATCCTCATTCCGGGGACGGTGTGGTCGTTATGACGCTGCGGCGGTCTCGTCCACCCCGAGGAACTTGAGCCACGTGCGCTCCCCCGAACGGATGTAGGAGGAGAAAAGGTAGCGCGGCGTGGCAGGCGGCCGGAATGGCTGCCGGAGCAGCGTCATGCGGGCCTCGGAGACGGTGCGCCCGCCCTTGCGGTGGTTGCAGGACTTGCACGCGGTCACGACGTTCTCCCAGGTGTGCTGGCCGCCGCGATGACGCGGGATCACGTGGTCGATCGTGAGGTCGTTCCCGTGCTTCCCGCAGTACTGGCACTGGTGGTCGTCGCGCGCGAGGATCTCGCGGCGCGACAGCTTCACGACCGGACGGGGACGCCTGACGTGATAGGAGAGCCGGATGACCGACGGCGCCCGGAGCGACCGACGCTCGCTGCGAATGACCACGCCGTCCAGCTCGACCGTGTGCGCCTTCTCCTTCTCCAGCAGCACGACGGCCCGCCGGACGTTGCAGACGTTGAGCGGCAGGTAGTCGCTGTTGAGAACGAGGACGTTCGCGTCGATAGCGCTCATGGGCACTACCAGCGTACCAGTTGGCGCGCTAGCATCGACGCTGAAATGGCCGTTCGGACGACATCCGCCGCACGCTCGGACGCTGAGGGCTCGACCGGCACCTGGACCCTGAAGAAGGGGCTGGCCCAGATGCTGAAGGGCGGCGTGATCATGGACGTCGTCACTGCCGAGCACGCCAAGATCGCGGAGGACGCCGGCGCCGTCGCCGTGATGGCGCTCGAGCGCGTCCCCGCGGACATTCGCGCCGCCGGCGGCGTCGCGCGCATGTCGGACCCGCAGAAGATCATCGAGATCATGGGCGCCGTGACCATCCCGGTCATGGCGAAGGCGCGGATCGGACACTTCGTCGAGGCGCAGGTCCTCGAGGCGCTCGGCGTCGACTACGTCGACGAGAGCGAGGTCCTCACGCCGGCCGACGTGCAGTTCCACATCAAGAAGCACGACTTCAAGGTGCCGTTCGTGTGCGGCGCGCGCGACCTCGGCGAGGCGCTCCGGCGCATCAACGAGGGCGCGGCGATGATCCGCAGCAAGGGCGAGGCGGGTACGGGCAACATCGTCGAGGCGGTCACGCACCTCCGCGCGATCACGAGCGCGATCCGCGACCTCCACGAGCACGACGGCGACACGCCGTACCTCGAGGCGAAGGCGCGCGAGTACCGTGCGCCGTTCGACCTCGTGAAGGACGTCGCGACCGCTGCGAAGCTCCCGGTCGTGCTCTTCTGCGCGGGCGGCATCGCGACGCCGGCGGACGCCGCGCTCACCATGCAGCTCGGCGCCGAGGGGAACTTCGTCGGCTCCGGCATCTTCAAGTCGGAGGATCCCGCGCGGCGCGCGAAGGCGATCGTCGAGGCGACGACGCACTACACGGACGCGAAGCTCATCGCCGACGTGTCACGCGGTCTCGGCGAGCCCATGCGCGGGATGTCGCTCGAGGCGATCCCCGCCGAGGAGCGCCTCGCGGTCCGAGGCTGGTAACGGCGGTCGCCCGGGCGGGCGTCCTCGGCCTCCAGGGCGATTTCATCGAGCACATCCACACCCTCGAGGAGATGGGCGTCGACGCGCTCGACGTGCGGCGGCCGCACCAGCTGGACGAGGTGGACGCGCTCATCATCCCCGGCGGCGAGAGCACGACGATCGGCAAGCTCGCCGCGCAGTACGGGATCATCCCGAAGCTGCGCGAACGAGTGGAAGAGGGGATGCCGGTGTGGGGGACGTGCGCCGGCGCGATCTTCATCGCGACCGAGGTGCCGCAGCATCCCCATCCGACGGCCGGGCTCATGGACATGACGGTCGAGCGCAACGCGTTCGGACGCCAGGTCGACTCCTTCGAGCTGGACCTCGCCATCCCGAAGATCGGCCCGGAGCCGTTCCACGCCGTCTTCATCCGCGCGCCGCTCATCGCGCGCGTCGGCGCCGGCGTCGAGGTCCTCGCGCGGCTCGACGACGGGACGATCGTGGCGGCGCAGCAGGGCCGGCTCATGGCGACGTCGTTCCATCCGGAGCTGACGCACGACCCGCGCCTGCACGAGCACTTCCTCTCGCTGGCGCGCACATGACCGTGGGCGTTCGAAGGGCCGGACCCTTCGACCTCCCCGGGGTCACCTCGTACGTCAGCGCGGTCCTGCGCGACCCCGCGTCGATCATCGGCTGCGTCCTCCCCGCGCCGCTCGCCGGCGGTGCCGTCGCCGGATGGCCGCGCCTCCTGCCGGGCGTGCTCGGGATCCGCTCGAACGTGCGCGTGTACGTGGAGGAGCAGGGCGGACGCTCCCGCGCCGCGGCCCTCGTCTACGAAACGTCGCACCGGCCCGAGTGGGTCGTGCTCATCCTCGTTTGTGATCCCGACCCCCGCGGCGCGGACGGCGCGTTCCGCCTGCTCGCGCACGTGTGCGGATCGGCCGCGCGGAGCGGCATGCATCGCGTGTTCGGGAGCGTCCCCGACGAGTCCCGCCCGCGTGAAACGTTCTTCCAGGCGGGCTTCTACTCGTACACGCGCGAGACGTGGTACGTGTCGAGCGGCTCGCTTCTGCCGGCCCCGGCGCGCGACGGCGACGCGCGGTCGGCGAAGCCGGTCGACGCCCACGACATCTTCCGCTTCTACGCCGCGACGACGCCGCACGCGGTCCAGCGCGCCGAGCAGCTCTCGGTGCCGGACTTCGACGTCGGCCGCGGCGCCGGCGCATTCGAGCCGCCGCACCTCGTCGGCGGCAACCCGCTCGCGATGCGGCGCGCGGCGACGCTCGTCGAGCGCGCCGACGACCGCTTGCGGTCCCTCGCTGTCGCGTTCCGCGGCCTCGAGCGACATCCGCACCTCGTGAAGGTGCGCACCGCCGACGGCGAGGTCGACCGCGCGCGCGACCTCCTGCGCGCGGCCGCGTGCGATCTCCCGATGGATCGTCCCGTCGCCGCCCCCGTCCGTTCGTACGAGGATCACGTGGCGCGCGCCCTGCTGTCCGACGGCTTCAGGGAGAGCGCCACGGCCATGCTCTTCGTGAAGGAGCTCGCCGTGCGGATCGAGGAGCCAGCGCTCGCTCCGGTGGTGGTGAGATGAGTATCCACATGCATATCTGATAGCGTAAGCAACTGTGAACCGTGGCGTCATCAGTCGGGTCCCCGAGATCCATCCGGTGAGCGACCTCGCGCGCAGGGCACGGGAGCTCATCCAACGTGCGCGCGAGCGCCAGGAGCCCATCGTCATCACGCAGCGCGGACGGCACGCGGCGGTGCTCGTCCCGATCGAGGTGTATCGGAACATGGAGCGGATGTTGCTGCCATTGGTCGCCAGTCCTCGTCTGGCGCACCCCGAGGACGCGGAACGATTCCGAATGGAGCTGACGGTCGTCACAGAGCCGAAGCGCTGAGGGCTGAACGATGCCGGCATACGACGCGAAAGGCTTTGACCCGCCCGCCGCTGTGATCCTCGCGCGCGTGCGCGGCCCTTCAGGCGTGGTGCGCTCGGAGGTGCCCCTCCTCATCGACACGGGAGCCGACGTCAGCCTTCTTCCGACGGCGGTGGCCACAGCGGTGGACGCAGTGGTGCGGCCCTCCGGGACGCCGATCCGGTTCCTCGCCGGCGGGGAGGTGCTCCTCCATCAGGCCGACCTCGCGGTCGAGTTCTCGCGCTACCGCTTTCGAGGTGTGTTCCTCCTGATCGACTCGACCCATGGCGTCGTCGGACGCAACGTCTTGAACGCGCTCGCCCTGCTGCTGGACGGTCCGCGGCAGCGGTGGTCGCTCGGGGGCAGGCGATGATGCTCGACCATCCGGTGACCGACGACATCGACGCGCTCCTCCGGTCCCTCCCGCCGTACCTCGACCAGCGCGTCCGCGTGCTCGAGGGCCTCGAGGGGCTCCTCGAGGTGGTGATGGACCTCGGCCGCCTGCCCGAGGCACGCTTCGCCGACCGCGAGGCGGACCTCACCGACCGCGAGGTGACGCCCGAGGACATCGCCTACGTCATGTCGCGCATCGGCCAGTTCGGCGGCGACAACCGCGCCGGGATCGAGCGCACGCTGCATCGCATCAGCGCGCTGCGGAACCGCGCCGGGAAGGTGGTCGGGCTCACGCTCCGCGTCGGCCGGGCCGTCTACGGGACGGTCGACATCATCCGCGAGGTCGTCGAGAGCGGGAAGAGCATCCTCCTCGTCGGCCGGCCGGGCGTCGGGAAGACGACGCTCCTGCGCGAAGCCGCGCGCGTCCTCGCGGACGAGCTCGGCAAGCGGGTCGTCGTCGTCGACACCTCCAACGAGATCGCCGGCGACGGGGACATCCCGCATCCCGGCATCGGCCGCGCACGGCGCATGCAGGTGCCCGCGCCGTCGCTCCAGCACGCCGTGATGATCGAGGCCGTCGAGAACCACATGCCCGAGGTCATCGTCATCGACGAGATCGGGACGGAGCAGGAGGCCGCGGCCTCGCGGACGATCGCCGAGCGCGGCGTGCAGCTCATCGCGACCGCGCACGGAAACTCCCTCGAGAACCTCATGCTGAACCCGACGCTCTCGGACCTCGTCGGAGGCATCCAGACAGTCACGCTGTCGGACGAGGAGGCGCGCCGCCGCGGCACGCAGAAGTCCGTGCTCGAACGGAAGGCGCCGCCGACGTTCCAGGTCCTCGTCGAGATCCAGGCGTACCAGCGCATGGCCATCTACGCGGACGTCGCGCAGACCGTGGACGCGATCCTCCTCGGGGTCCCGGTCGCCCCGGAGATCCGCGAGCGCACGCCCGAGGGACGGGTCGCCGTGACGAGCGCCCCGCCGCGCACCCGGCGGCGCGAGGAGACGCCGGCCTCGCCTCGGAGCGCCGCCCGGACGCTCGGCGCGCGCGAGATCGTGAAGATCTACCCGTTCGGCATCTCGTGGAGCCGCGTCGAGGACGCGGCGCGCGGCCTGGGGGTCCCGATCGCGATCGTCCGCGAGCCCGAGGAGGCCGACGTCGTCATCACGCTGAAGAACTACTACCGCCGCAAGACGCCGCGGCTGCGCGACGCCGAGTCGTCCGGGGTCCCGATCTTCATCGCGCGCAGCAACTCCGCCGCGCAGATCGCGTCGGCGCTGGCGAGCGTCTTCGAGATGCGGCGCGGTCCCGACGAGTCGGCGCTCGACGAGGCCCGCGAGGCGATCGAGGCGATCCAGCACGGGCAGGCCGAGGAGATCGAGCTCTCGCCGCAGCCTGCCCTCGTCCGGCGGCTGCAGCACGAGCTCGCCGAGCGCGCGAGCCTCTCATCGAGCAGCTCCGGCCACGAGCCCTACCGGCGAGTGCAGATATCCAGGTGACCGTGGCGCGCCGCCGCGGGCTCTTCGTTTCGTTCGAGGGCGGGGAGGCGTCGGGGAAGTCCCACCAGGCGCAGCGGCTCGCGTCGACGCTGCGCGAGCGCGGGCTCGACGTGGTCCTCGTGCGCGAGCCCGGGGGGACACCGGCCGGCGAGCTCATGCGCGAGATCTTCCTCCACGCGAAGGATGTGACGATCACGCCGGAGTCCCTCGCTCTCCTCGTCACCGCGTCGCGCGCGCAGCTCGTCCGCGAGGTGATCCGACCGGCGCTCGAGCGCGGCGCGGTGGTCGTCGCGGATCGCTTCCTCGACTCGACGCTCGCCTACCAGGGCTACGGGGGCGGCGCGGACCTCGAGGGCCTGCGCGCGCTGCAGCGCTTCGCGACCGGCCCGACCGTCCCGGACCGCACGTTCCTGCTCGACGTTCCCGTCGACGTGATCGTCGCGCGGCGCGGCGCCGAGACCGGTCGCCGCTGGGACCGTTTCGAGGTCGAGGGCCGCGCGTTCCACGAACGGCTGCGCGACGGCTACCTCCGCCTCGCGGCGGCGGAGCCGCGACGCTTCGTCGTCGTGCAGGGTGACCGCGACGAGTCGGCGATCGCGGCCGAGATCGCCCGCGAGGTCGACGCGCTGCTGGCCTAGTCCGACCGGCGCTCGGGGAGACCCCTCGCGCCGGCGCAGTGCTCGACCCCGTCGCTTCGGCGCTCGCCTCAGCGCCTCGGTCTGCGCGCCCGCGGGACGTATGATCGCCTGCCACATGAAGCTCGTCATCGCGGTCGTGCACAGCGAAGACGCGGGGGCGCTGGTGGACGCGCTCACGGACAAGGAGTACCGCGTCACGCGTCTCCACTCGACCGGTGGATTCCTGAAGCAGGCGAACGCCACGGTCATGCTCGGCGTCGAGGAGCCGCAGGTCGAGGAGGTCCTCGCCGTGATCCGCGAGACGTGCCACGCGCGCAGCCAGTACATCAACCCGATGCCGCCCCTCATGGAGCCGGGCGAGTTCTACATGCCGTATCCGGTGGAGGTCACCTTCGGCGGCGCGACGGTCTTCGTCCTCGACGTCGCCCGTTACGAGCGGCTCTGACCCTCGGTCGCTCGCTGGCTCCCCGCGCGAGAGAGGGCCGTACGGCAGGGTCCTAGTACTGACGTACTGCCCCTTGCGGGGTGTCGTTCCGTACCTCGGGATGTTTAGCCATTTCGTCCTGGTATCGGGATCCTGTACGCTTCCTCCCGCGCTAACCGGCCGAGCCGCAAGGGGAGTGCCGGGGGCGACGTCATGTGGAGGGTTACAAATGCGTCGCATCGTCTCGCTGCTCGTTGCCCTGGCAGCCCTTGTCATCGGCGGTGCCGCTGGCGTCTCCGGCGTCTAGTACTGGTCCGCTAGTGACCCGTTTCCAACGCTTCTTGACAATGCTCGACCTTGCGCAGGATCGAGCGTGTTGATGCGGTCCAGATGAACGGCCGAGGGTGCGTGTTGTTGTCCCGA